>ERZ791865.106-NODE-106-length-136053-cov-20.989316_pt1 | contig 136053 bp, 105 predicted proteins | sample MGYA00509942_ERZ791865 | MGnify/ENA primary metagenome ERZ791865 (study PRJEB30046, sample SAMN00792098) | human gut metagenome | study: EMG produced TPA metagenomics assembly of the A metagenome-wide association study of gut microbiota in type 2...
TATGTGCCGATTAATTCAAACCTGGTTCCTATAGAGGTACTTTTTCAGTGCCCTCCATTGATGCTGCCTTTTTTGTTGAAATTGTTGAGGGTCACTCCGACCCTTCTTGGCGGGGGTTCGAATCCCTCTCTTTCCGCAATGTAGAAGGCGGCATTGATGCTGCCTTTTTTATTGAAATCGTTGAGGGTCACTCCGACCCTTCTTGGCCAATACCGGCACCACTTGTGTGAAGATATTGTTGATCTCATTCTTTACTCGAATACGGAAGCGGTTGATGGTCACAGAATCAGGTCGTTCCTGAGCCGCCAGCCAGATATAATGAATATCCCGCTGAACCTGTCGTTCAATCTTGCGGCATGAATAGACATTGTTCATATAGCTGTACAGGATTATCTTGAGCATCATCTTCGGGTGATAGGGACAACGACCCTTTTCCTTATACAGTTTCCTGAAGTCTTTCAGATCCGGATTCTCTACGATACTGTCAACAACACGGACGGGATTGTTCTGACTGATTTCCTCATTCGGATCAATTGTCAGGAACGACCTATTGTTATTGTAAGATTTTGTATGTAACTTTGTAGACATTTAATTTGTTTTATGTCACTAAGTTACAAAAAACTTTCTGACATGACGAAGCCCCGGCTTGTGAAAGTCAGGGCTTCGTTTTATGTTTTACGACAGGTTACAAAAGAGGCTGTGCCTATTCTGACACAGCCCCCTTGACTTTTAGCCCTATTTGAGAAAACTGAAAAGTGATTACTTTTTCAGTGCCCTAAGAAAATCCGGGCTCTTTCAATATATGAGGGTTGAAGGTTACTCCCAGTAAGGATCCCATTCGTTGTAACCTATAACGTGGGCCAACCTCGGGCAGTTCTGTGCGCGGAAGTCGGTGAGCATGTCGTTGTAGGTGACATTGACGGTGGTCAGCATCGGGTCGTTGCTTACGTCCAGAGTGATCAGCTGGTTGTTGGAAGCGTTGACGCGCTGCAGGTAGGTCTGGTTGTTGAGGAACAGCTGCGTGAGGTCGTTCCATTCAACATTTACGAAAGCCAGAGAGGGGACATTGTCGACCGAGAATTCAGTAAGGTCGTTGTAGGGAGCCCAGATTTCGTTTACGTTCTTGCAGTTGGTCACGGCCAGCTGGGTCATGTGGTTGTCGGAGCAAAGCAGGGTGCTCAGAGCGGGCAGATCCTGAATATACAGCTTCTTGATCTTGTTGTTGTTGATATTCAGGTTTGCGAGGTTGAGAAGTCCCTGCAGCGTGATGCTGGTGAGGTTGTTGAATCCTGCGTAGAGGTTCTTAAGGTTCTGGCAGCCGCTTACGTCAAGTGTTTCCAGCTTGTTGCCGATTACGTTCAGCGTCTTGAGGTTGTTGGCGTTCGAGACGTCGATGGCCTCGAATGCGTTGCTTGACAGGTTCAGTGTCGTAAGCAGTGGCACGGAGGTAATGTTCACTTCGGCCAGACGGTTGCTGTTCAGCTTCAGGTTCATTACCTGTGGACATCCGGCAACGGTGAAGTCGGTGAGTCGGTTGTGGCTGGCGTTCACGGCGTACAGCGCGGGGTTGTTGGCCAGTGTGAGCGTGTTCAGCTTGTTGTCCGATACGTTTACTTTCTTGAGGTATGTGAAACCGGAGAGGTTGAGGTCGCCGGCCAGTTTCTTGTGGCTCCAGTCGATTTCGACGATGTGTCCGTTCTCGACTTTCAGACCGGGAGCGGCCGCGATATTCTTGACGCCGATGCCCAGGGCGGCGGCGTTGGTCTCACCGTTGGCTGCGGTCTGCGATAAGAAGGATGTCAGATTCTTGACCTCGCTCTTGTTAAGCTGTGCCCATGACAGCGATACTGTCATCAATGCAGCGAGAAATAAAACTGTTCTTTTCATAACTTATAAATTTGATGTTTAATGTTGATATACCTGTTCAAGTGGAATGCTTATGTGATTATTCATTCACTTTTACTACTATAACATTTCACCCCAAATAAGGTTTGGTCGTGTTAAAAAAATATAGAATACTTTTGTACGGGTTAAATAATTGTAAGCCCGGCACGTACAATGGCTTGCACCGGTGGCTGCGGTAAGCCTCCGGGTATAATATCCATATAAGATATAATATCCATATACCGGGAGTAAGAATGTTACGACCGGCGAACCGGGAGGGGGCTGCGGGTGTTGAATTGTATATGATTGTGTTTATACAGGTAATACTCGTGATAGTGATCTTAGGCGCGATGACGATGATATTGCTGGGCCTGGATCATCTGATTAACGGCGGATTCGATACTACGCCCGACGATACGGAGAAACTTCGCGACGAGGTCAATACCCGCCGCGAAGTGATAGGACGCAATAATGTGTTCAACAGTCTGGTGTCGGAACACGACAGGGAAGCCGCTGAAGCGACTTCGGCCGGAACAAAACACTGACGACAGGGAAGCCGCTGAAGCGACTTCGGCCGGGACAAAACAGAGAGGGCCGGGCTTCCTGAGACAAAAGCAATGCTGACAGTGTCTAAGCCTCGGACTTGCGGCGCTGGCGGTGAATCAGGTCGGTGACGTAAACGGTGAAGACCGGGAACAGAATAATGCCCATAAGGGCCAGCAGCACCGACAGGGCGCGCCCGGTGCCCGTGACGGCGGAAATGTCACATCCCTCGGTAGTGACTGTCATGCAGGCCCACCATAACGAATCGGCATAATCCTGCACCATCGGGTTGACACGCATCTCGAACATATAGAATGTGAGCGAACAGAAATACACCGTGGACAGCACCGTGATGACGTATGCGAAGAAAAGTCCCGTGGCCTTGTTGCGCGTCAGCCACGACACTACGTAGGCCATGGCGTATCCCCCGCGTATCAGTGGCATGTATCGGATCAGGTAGGACATCTGGTCGGGGATCTGTATGCCGAATCTGTCTATCAGGGCCTGATAGGGTATGGATACTATCAGGAATATGCTCTGCGACCATAGATAACGCCATTTGTTGTGGGACAGGGCGAAATCTATGAAATATATGGCCAGGAATACCATGCAAATCCAGAACTGCCATTTCAGGAATCCGGGTTCCTGATAGAAATCAAGGTTGCGGAACGAATCGACCGAAATCATGTATATCAGCGCGGCCGACAGGAGCAGCACGACGATGTGCATGCCCCATTGCAGCTTGCCTATGACATCGGGACGGACGATGGCGGATCTGGATGTGCCGGTGTCTTTCATATCTTGTCGTCAGGCTTATTTGGCCTTCTCGACCACTAACTGGTCAATCAGCGCGTGGTTGGTATTGATGTTCATGTTTTCGTTTTCGGGTCTGTATGTGATGCCTACTGTATATGTCCCGGCGGTGAGGGGCACCTGAATCTGATTGGACATGCCCCAGTCGTCCCAGTTTCCGACGCCGCGATGCGGCATTACGAACGTGCCGCGTTTGCTGCCGTTGAGCATAAGGGTGCGTATGGCGGCCTTGTTCTCGGTGTTGACCGGGCCGTTGCCGTTGGCATAACGCAGGGCGAACGTGTACATGCCGCTCTGGGGTATCTTGATGTTGATGGTTTCGGGATCGGTGGTCCTGTCAATCTCCACAAATCCCTGACCGGTATAACCCTTGACGCCGTCGGCCGGTGCGTTGCAGCGTTCGGGCGACTTCATGTCGGTGCGTTCGTTCTTGAACTGATATATGGTGACCGGACGGTTGCTGCGAGGTTCGCCGGCGAAAGAGGGAACGCCCTGTGCGTCGATGCCGATTACCTGCCATTCGCCCGGCTCGGTGGCCGGCCACGAGGTCTCGTGCGTCTCGGCCACAAGCATACCGTTCTTCAGCACCTGATATTTGGAAATGTATTCGATGGGATTCCACTGCAGGTAATTGTTGACGGGCACTCCTTCGCCGTTAAGGGCGGGATTGTTCGACAGCCATGTCTGCGGGGTGAGGGGAGCCTTGCGGTTGGGCTGACGGTTCACGTCCATTGCCGGTATAGGCTTGCAGTCCATATCCACCACTATATTGCACACTCCTTTCAGCCTCTTGGCCGGGATGGTCTTGCCGGGTGCGTATTCCTTGCCGTTGACGGTGATTTTGGCCACGTTGGCGCCATAGCCGTTGACGGTGATGTTGAGCGTGGCACCACGGTAATTGAAATTGTCGAGGGTGCGTGTTCCCTTCAGGGCCTTGGGGACGAAGGGGGAGATAAGCAGGCCGTCCTTCTCGAAGTGGATGCCGAACAGCACGCGGGTTGTAATGGCTATGTTGCCGGCCAGCGACCAGAGCATATTGCTGGAATTGAGTTCGGTGTAGTAGTCGCCGTTGTCCAGGTTGAAGTTCTCCTTGTTGGTGGCGAACAGGGCGGCGGGGCGGAACACCGAGCCGATGCCTTCCATTGTTCCGGCCTCGTTGCCGGCCTTGGCCTGGGCCAGTGTCCAGTATGCTGCCACGAAAGGCCACAGCGCGTTGTTGTGGTAGCTGGGCATGTCGCTGATCTGCGGATAGAATATGGCGGGACCGAACGGAGTGTGCGGGTTGTGGGTGGAGATTGATTTCTGACGCTCGGCCGGGGCGATGTCATAGAGGATGGAGAGGGCCAGGCCTAAAGTCTCCGCACGCGGGTTCATGATCTTGTGGTCCCGTCCGTAGGTGTACATTCCGTAGTAGCCTTTGTCGTCGAGCCAGAAATATTTGTTGATGGCGTCGGTCAGGGCATTGGCGTCCGCCTTGAGACGGGCGGCTTCCTTTCGCTGTCCGAGTATGTCGGCCATTTGCGCGCATGCGTTGAGCGCGGCGGCATAAAGGACGTTGGTGCCCATGGCCTCAGACTGAGAGATGTCGACGGTCTGCATCCATTTGGGGTAAGACTGTTCGCGCCAGTCGATGAAGCTGGTCTCGCCCTTTATGAGTCCGCGCGGACTCATAACCGTGGCCATATCCTTCCTGATGCTGCGGAGCGCGACGGGATACACCTGCTCGAGCCATTGGCGGTCGCCTGTGGCCTTGTATATCTCGTAGGCAGCCACCACCCATATCATGCGGTCGGTTGAGATGGGCCACGCACCGCCCGAACCGGTGTCCTGGATAATCTGGCCGGAGGGATTCACCTTCTTCATCAGCGAGATCATGGATGCCTCGGGCTGCATGTAGCACATGCTCAGTATGATGGAGTAAGACACGTCGCGTGTCCACACGCCGGCCCATTCCTTGCCGGTGCGCAGGGTGGTGTCAGGCTCAACGGCATTCACCATCTCGTCGAGGCCCATGTTGTAGATGGCCTCGTGCAGTCTGTTGTTGGAAGTGAGGCGAGGGTAGGAGGAGAGGTCGTTCTTGCGTTTCCAGGTCTGTTCTACCGGCATGAAGTAACCGGGACGCCCCTTGTAGGTGGAACGGATTTCTTCGGGCGAGACGGCCCAGGCTTTGAATTCGTTCTGGAAGATGGTGTCTCCTTGCCAGCGGTATGCGTCTGTGGAGAGGATAACGTCGGAGTTGAAGCCCGCGGCTTCAGCCACAGTGTCAGCACCGTTCAGGGTCAGGGGTGCGAATGCAGCACCGGCTCCGGCAGCTATCGCGGCGATATATAGAGAATGCAAATTCATGTCGATTTACAATTTTTTAATTAAGGTTGTGGAATTAATTGCAAAATTACAATTAAAAAACAGTAAATGCAAAACTGTGAATAGGTCGTGATTTGGTAATGTGGGGTAGATGTGCTATATTTGTTGCGAAAATAGAGGCCGTGGAACGTCCGGACTCTGATTATTAACTGAAAAACTCAATCACTTGCCATGGTACGACCGCGGGGGATAAGACATCTTATAGAGAAAATCACTTTTGACCGATCAAAAAGCATTGAAGAACGGATTGACGAGGTGTTCGATATGCGTCAGCACCTTGATGTGAAGGACGATAAGGAACGTCTTCGCAACGACGTGGATTATTATGACTGCATGATCCGTATGATCGAGAACGAGGACACGGAGCGTGTTGAAGACCTGGCTCGGCTGCAGCTGTATGCACTGTTGGCAGAGACATACACGGAGCTGGAGGATTACCGGCCCATATACAAGCTCGCACAGGAAGTTCTGGAGATGATCCGCCATGAGGACGTGGCATGGGAGGCAATGGCAGAGACGTTGCCGCGCATCATCGATGCAGTGTCTGAAACGGTTTATCATCATGCCGAGTACGAACTGCTGCTGATATACATACTGATGGCGTTCAAGACCGGAAACCTGACGGACGAATTTAAAGGGCGTGTCAGAAAATGGATGAAGCTGCATCTGCTTCTTGAGGAAAGCGACTGGCTCGACTTCCGGCTTACAAAGGAACTGGAACGCGCCATGGCCGACATGTTCACGCAGACGGAGCTGTTCAAGATAATGCTTGACCCGAAGATTGGCCATTTGCGCACAGATCCGGTGGAATATACCCGGGAGTGGGAGAAGATATATTACGACGTGGAGGATGAGCTTGACCGGCGACTTGCCAATGTGCCGAGGCAGATGGGTTTCTGCTTCCAGTACTGGGCCATGAAGCGGGAACTGCTGATGGAGAAATACGGCATCGACTGGCGCTCGCCGTCGCAGATGAATCCAAGGGTAATGTTTGACTGATACACTCCGCAATCTATGGAAAAACAGCAGGAACAACAGAAGCAGAGGGAACAATACGCAAATTTCCGGCCTCGTCAGCTGTCGCAGGAGGAAGTTGATGCCGTGACCGCGAAGCGGTGTGCGCGCTGCGGCGCCGAGTTAGAGGACGGAGTGAAGTTTTGCGAGGAATGCGGTGCGGCTGTCGATGACGGCGGCTCGCGTTGCACATTCTGTGGCGCGACCATGGAGCCGGATGAAATGTTCTGTAGCGAGTGCGGCAATCCGCGAGGCGGAACGAAGTGTCCCAACTGCGGAGCGTTGGCGTTCAGGCACTTCTGCGGCAATTGCAACACGCCGATTACAGCCGAGGCTTTCCGTCAGATAGAACGGGCGCGTCAGGACCGGCGCGTTCAGTGCGTGGCACAGGTGGCGCAGGAAATAGAACAGCTGAACGACGAGATAGAACGGCTGGAGCGAGAGGTCGGTGAGCCTGACGATTCGTTCCTTGACGCCGCTTCGCCGTTGGACTACAATGCCCGCAAGATACTTGACGAATACAAGAATCTGCTCGGTGATGCTGCGGGGCCGGTGCCTGATGCCCCGAAACCGAAGCCGGCGACTGTGCGTAAGTCAGATCAGGAAAGCATGGCCAAGAAGCGTGAACGCCTCCGTGAACTGAAGGCCAAGAAGCGCGAAAAGAGCCGGGAAATGCAGCGGGCTCTCGACGACCTGATTCCCGACCCTGCGGACCCGCCCGAAATCCAACGCGGCTTTATGTGCGCGTGCAAGGTCGTGGCTATTGAAAAAATCAAGAAGAAAGAAACTGTAGGAGTATGGTGGGTATGTAATTACTGTGGTTGTTCCCATCGCCAGCCTTCGGAGTGTACGCGGCCTGAACTTGGCGGCAAATGGAAAACCGAAGAAATAGAAGTAGTATCCTTCAATCAGACTGAAAACACAGCTTACATCTGACGATCCCATACCTATATTGAATATTTGAACGACGATAACAATGAGTAAGAAACGTACTGACGAACATAATACGGGCACCCTGGTACCGCCGTCAGGCACGGCTGTACCCCCAAGTGGGACGGCAGTGCCGCCGAGTGGAACTGCGGTGCCACCATCCGGGACTGCGGTGCCACCATCCGGGACTGCGGTGCCGCCGGGAGGGGAAGGACCGGCGACGGGTCAGGCTGCGGCCGGACCGGCTAAGCAGGTGGCTTTCGACGATTCGCAGGTGGCCGAATTCGAGATAAACGGCGTAAAATTCAAAAAGAAGGAGTGCATATCCAGCCAGTCTGGCGAGGCGAGGGTGTTCTTGGTGGAGCACAAGGGCACAAAGTACGCGCTTAAGATTTATAACGCACACCGTCACCCCAACCATGAAGTGCTTGAAAAATTGAAAGCCCTTCGCGGCAACGGTCTGACCGTAGACGTGTTCGAGCATGGCGTTATGGATTTCGGCAACGGGGTGAAGCACGACTACGAGCTGATGCGCTATTACACGGGGCGCAACCTGTCGCAGGTGTCGCTGAAAGGGAAGGAGGACCTGTTCAGAAAATTGGCGCCGCGCATGGCAATGGCCATCGACTTCTGCCACAAGAACGGCATCCTGCACCGCGACATCAAGCCGGCGAACTTCATGTTTGTCGACAAACGGGAACGGGACTTCGTGCTGACCGACTTCGGCATAGCAAAGATACTCGACGACCAGAAGCGCGCCACGACCGACGCCGGCCGTACTCCTGTGTATGCCGCTCCCGAGATGTACAAGTACTACTACGACAAGCCTACATACGTATCCACACCTTCCGATTTCTACGCCATGGGCATGACGTTGCTGGCCATGTGGAAGGGAGAGGGCAACCTGATAGCCAACGAGGAGAAATTAGTAAAGGACAAGGAGGAGGAGACACTGCCGTATCCCGACGTGAAGGAGATAGACGGCCACAACCTGCAGTTGCTCAAGGCGCTGACGCGGCGTAACGCCGACATTCGCGCCGGCTTCGACCAGGTGGTGAAATGGTCGAAGGGAGAGACCATCTACGAAGATCCGACATACGACGGACTCAAGACCGACTTCCGCGTGGTGTTCAGCCGCGAGAAGAACCTGATAGCCTATACCAAGAAGGAATTGGCCAAAATGATGTGGGCCAACAAGAAACTGGCCAAGGAATACCTTTACTCCGACATGGTGGCCGACTGGATGGAGGACAACGAGGAACCTGAGCTGAAAAAGACCATCCTGACATACACCGAGGACACCTACGCCGAGGATCAGGATGCCGGTCTGTTCGCCACATGCCTGCTTTTGGACGAGGATATGCCATATACATCCAGCCTCACCAAGAAGGTGCTGAAGGATGAATACGAGATAGCCGGCGACATATTCCGTAATGTCAGGCTGTATGCAAATGCCCTCAAGGATCCGTACAGCAACCTGTGGATTTACCTGCGTCATATCGAAGCCCCGATAGACGTGGACTTCTACATCGAGGCGGTGGAGGAGCGCGCCATATCGGCCTTGGACGAGATGTGTTATGAAATAGACCCCGACCTGCCGTTCATGTATCGCGGGGACTCCGATTCCGGCAAGGATGACTTCGAGATCCGGGACTTCGAGCATCTGCGCTCGCTGATGGAAAAAGAAGCCGATTCCTATATGGAGGATTTCGGCAAGCGGGACATCTCCATGTTTGCCGGCGAGGAATTCAAGCAATGGGTCAAGGGGCGCGACGAGAAACTGTACGAAGATGTCTGGGAGAAAAACTATCCTATGGACGACGGTCCGTTCGGATGGTTCATGGTGTACCATGTATGCGGCAATGTCGATTACCAATTCAAGAAGGTGCAGAAACGTGAGGATTCCGAATGGCTCACAATCGATGACCTTGCCAATCAGTTGGCCCGGCACATAGGCGAGCATCCCGCGGACTGGCAGAACCTGAACCGGCTGGTACATAACTCTTTTACTCAGCAACTGACTCCGGGACCGTTTTACAAGGACTTCGCGGATTCGCGCGTGTGCCAGTATCTTCGGTCGAAAGGTAAGTATGACAAGCAGATAGAGTGGATACGCGAATGTCTGAACCTCAAGAGCACGGACAATAAGCGTAAGTACGGACGTTTCAACGGCGGCGTGGCGCAGATGAAGATGATAGCCGGGTTGCTGCCGTCGCGCCGGTGTCCGATGTATATAGACAATCTGACCATAACCACGCTTGAACAGTTCAAGCAGCACGAGGCCGAGATACGCAAGGCCATGGACCGGGACAGCGCCGTGAACGCGATGGTTCAGGACTGGCTCGCCGTGCAGTTTCAGGAGAATCCGCAGACAGACCTCAAGAAGACGCCCTACTTGCAGAAAACCAAGGAATACTTGGAATTCATGCAGGAGCATGTGCCCAACGCGCAGTCGGTAAAGAATGCCGAGGAAACGCACAATAAGATACGCAACGCCAAGGCGCAGTTCACAGTGGCCCGCGCCGGAACGCGTACCATCCACATCGCTGCGATTGTGCTCGGTTTCCTGCCGTTGCTGATAGCCTGTATCTATGGTGGATATGTATTCGCCACCACCGATTCGGGCATATTCCGCACCGCGCTGGAATCGACCGGCAAATGGGTGGGCATCATCATCGGCATCTTAGTCGCGTTGGTATGCGCCGCCGAGGCCGGCCTGTTGGCCGGTGGGATCGTAGGTGTCATCGTGTACGCCCTGATAGCGTGGGTGTTCGTGCTGATAGTGCCGGCGGTGCCGTGGATACTGATAGCCATACTTGCACTTGTGCTGTGGGTCGGAGCCGTGCAGCTGTTCCAAAAGGTCTATCTGTCGCGGAAGCCCGTTGACAACTACGGCACGATGGACCTTAACGACGCCGCGACTTACGCCGAAATCGGAGCGGCCTTCGGCTCGCGCGACAAACTGCTGCCCGGAATGCACTCCGAATACCCGGCCATAGTATATAAGGACAATGCCTCCAACGCCCGCAAGGGACGCGGACAGATGGCATTGAGGGGATTCTCCATACTGCTGTTGGCCGTGCTGATATTCGCCGGAACAGTATGGTTCAGGAGCTATGCCACGGGCAAAGCATCGGCCAAGTCGCAGGCCATTGAAATGTACAACGGCACATACACCGGCCGGTTCGACGACCGTAATTCCACGATGACGCTGACGACCGACACCATCGACGGCAAGTATGTGGTGACGGGAGAAATGACCATAAATTACAGGCATCCGTTGAACCATCAGCTGAAGGGTACGCTTGACCCCGAGCATCCCGAGAAGCTGAAGCTGAACGTGGTGAAGGCCGACGGCACGGTGGACCATTACATCACATACACCATCGGCAAAGCCAAGGATGCCGACGACACGATAGAGGGCAGCTATGCCAACAACCACAAAGGTTCGAGTTACACCTACAAACTGACCAAGAAATGAAATGCAATAAATGCGGTAAGGACAACCGCGACATAGCGAGATACTGTAAATGGTGTGGCGCCACGATGGCCGCCATACAGACACCGCCTCCGCCTCCGGGCGAAGCGAAAGGCACGGCTTCTGACGGAGCAAAGGCCCAGGCTGCCGGCGGCGTACTCGACATACTGGTGGACAAGGACCTGATACGCGCCACGCTGACCGACATAGCCTCAAAGGGAGCCGCCATGAAGGCATACAACGACGCTCACAACCTGAACTTCCGCATGGAACTCAGTTTCGTCATAACAGGCGATTCGGGTACGGGCAAGGCCACCGTGGCAAAGGCCATAGCCGCGTTGCTGCACGAGAAGGGGCTGGTGAACAATCCCGTGCCGAAGATCATAGACCCGACCGATTACAAACAATTCGTTGAGAAGATAGACGAGAATCTGAAGAATTTCGGAAACGGAGTCCTGATAATCAAGGAGGCCGACAAACTTGTGCCGGACGGAGTGCAGAAGGATGTGGCGCCGATAGACCATATCATCAAGCATATACGCAAATGGCGCGGCGACGCCGCAAAGCCTGTGGTGATACTGTTGGGCGGGAAGCGACTTAAGAAATTCTTCGACGAGAATCCGGTGCCGGCGTCGGCGGTAAACTATTTCTTAGAGACGCCGGAACTGAGCGACGAGGGGCTGTTGGACATAACCGAACGGTTGCTTCTTGCCAACGGCGGGCGCACTCTGAGCGACGAAGGAAGGCAGAAGCTGAAACGGATATACCTGAACGACCGCCGTAACCCCGATGGCGCCAAGGGAGCCGGCGGCCATAACGCCGAACGCCGCGCATACGAGATTACCCTGAAATGTCTGGGCGTACTTCCCGAGGGTCAGCCCGCGGGTCCCGACATGATCGACGGCACGGAATACATACCCAAGACATACGAGGAGGTGATGCGGTCGTTCGACAAATATGTGGGTGTCGACGAGATAAAGGAGGAGATACGCAAGATAACGCTCAAGCTCGAGGAGCAGCGCAAGCGCCTCGGCCCCGGTGCCACGGTCGAGCTATATGACCAGTTCCAGTTCCTCGGCAATCCCGGCACGGGCAAGACCACGATGGCGCGCCTGTTTGCCGATGCCCTCAACTCGCTCGGCGCGTTGCCGGTGGGTCACTTGGTGGAAGTGGGCCGCGACGACCTTGTGTCACAGTATGTGGGCGAGACCCCGAAATTGGTGCGCTCAGTATTTGACAAGGCGATGGGCGGCGTGCTGTTCATAGACGAGGCATATTCGCTGAAACAGAACGACAGCGACGCGGTGGGACAGCAGGCCATCGACACCATCCTGACCCTGGCGGAGAACCGTCGCGGCAAGGTGATAGTGATACTGGCCGGCTACAGCAAGGAGATGGGCGAGTTCATCCACTCCAACTCCGGACTCGAGTCGAGGTTCAACAAAATTATAAATTTCCGTGACTACACCGGCAAGGAACTGGCCGAGATATTCCGGCGGATGGTGAAAAGCAGTCCGGAAGGCTATACGCTGTCGGCCAAGGCCGAGGAACATTTGGACCAGGTGTTCGAACGGATGGAGAAGATGAAGACCCGCAACTTCGGCAACGCCCGCGAGGTGCGCAACAAGTATCAGCAGGCCGTGTCGGCCCTGATAGCCCGCAACGACAAGGCACGGCAGGAGGGCACTTTCGACGAATCGAAGAAGAACGAGATAGACCTTGCGGACATCGAGGGGGACCGGACCGTGCTCTCGGCCGACGAACTGCTGAAAGGGTTCGACGACTTCATCGGTATGCAGGGCGTGAAGGAGCAGATACGCTCATTCGCCAACAGGATAAAGTTAGCGCGAATCAAGGCCATGCGGGGCGGCAAGGTGGAGCAGCCCAACATCCATATAATCATCACCGGCAATCCGGGCACCGGCAAGACCGAGGTGGCCAAACGGATGGGACAGGTGTTCAAGGCTCTGGGCATTCTGCCTAAGGGGCATGTGGTGTGCAAGGAGCGCAAGCATATACTCGACAGCTATGTCAACTCCGCCGGCAAGAATATGGAGAAAGCCGTGGACGAGGCGATGGGCGGCGTGCTGTTTATCGACGAAGCGTATACCTTCATGCCGGCTGATCCGTCGGGCGTGAAGGACAAGTCGGGCAACGAGGCCATCGAGGCATTGATGACCCGAATGTCGAACGACGCCGGCAAGTTCGTGACTGTATTCGCCGGTTACAAGCAGGAGATGGACGAGTTCATCAACAACGCCAACCCCGGACTGAAGCGCCGCTTCACATACAGCATCCATATAGACGACTATACGGTCGACGAGCTGGTGCAGATATTCATGCTCAACGCCCGCAAGGAGGGTTACAGGCTTACGCCCGAAGCCGAGGAACTGCTGAACCTCAAGGTAGAGGAGATGGTGAGTGCCAAGGACGAGAAGTTCGGCAACGCCGGCGAGATGGTGAAGCTGTTCAACACCACCAAGGACCGCCAGAGTGACCGTATCTCCGGGAATATAACAGAAGAACTGACCGACGAGGAACTATATACCATAGAAAAGTGCGATATTCCGTACGACGCTCCCAAGAAGATAGACGTGGAGGAGTGCATGAAGGAACTCGACGAACTGGAGGGACTTAAAGCCGTGAAGGATGCCGTCAGGGAGATAGCCGACACGCTGATAGTGGAGCAGAAGCGCAACGCCGACACCGGCGGCAGGCATAAGCTGAACCTTGACCACCTGCTGTTCCTCGGCAATCCCGGCACGGGCAAGACCACCGTGGCCCGCATCATGGGCAATATCTACTATTCGCTCGGACTGCTGCCGTCGAACAAGGTGATTGAGGTGACGCCCAAGGACCTGATAGCTCCGTATGTGGGTCAGACCGCCCCGAAAACGGAGCAGATGATAAACCGTGCCATCGGAGGAATCCTGTTCCTGGACGAGGCATACGGACTGAACGACGGTCCGAACGGATTCGGCAAGGACGCCATGCCTGTGTTGCTGACCAAACTGCTGGACCTGAAAGGGAAGTTCGTGTGCATCGCCGCCGGCTATCACCGCGAGATGCAGCAGTGGATCGATACCAACACCGGTATGGATTCACGATTCCAGCGGCGTATCAATTTTGAGGACTACACCGCCGGGGAATTAGGCAATATATTCCGCAGCGTCGTAAGGAAGGCCGGACTGAAGATGGACGACGGTGCCGAGACCGAGATGGAACGCTATTTCAACGTTCTGGTCTATAACAAGGGGCGGAACTTCGCCAACGCGCGCGAGGCCCGCAATTACTTCGACCGCGTGAAGCTGAACCAGGGACGCCGCCTGCGCGAATTGCTCCGAAATCCCGATTTCGACAACAGCGAACTATACATTCTGCGCCGCGAGGATATGATTGTTAAAGATTAATCAACTATGGACAATCAGAAGAAATGCCCGCAGTGCGGGGAAATGATAGACTCCGACAGCCGGTATTGCGACCAGTGCGGTGCGATGATGTACCTGTGCCCCGAGCACCTGATATTCGGCAAGGGGCAGGGAAAGCGCTGCGGCCGGTGCGGCAAGGAACTCGTAGCCGCCGACCAACTTGATAAACAACAGCCGCAAGGCCCCGTACAGCAGCCTGTGGAAGCGGCACAGCCGGAGCAGCCGCGAACCGGCACATATACACCGCCTGCAATGCCTGTGGACCTGTATTGCGCGGCCATGAACATCACGATTCCGTTGGTGCATGGCGCGGTGATAGGCCGAACCACCGGCAATTATTCGGCTCAGTTGGGACAGTGCATATATATATCCGGCACGCACGCCTCGTTGGGACAGGACGCCGCCGGATGGACCATAACCGACCTCGGGTCGCGCAACGGCACGAAGGTGAACGGCGTGGCCTGTGTGCCCCACCAGCCCGTGCGAATCAATGTGGGGAATATAGTGCGGATTGCCAATTTCTATGATTTCGTTGTAAGATGAGCATGACTGTACGGTTCGATGTGGAGAGCGATGTGGGACGTCTGCGCTCCAACAATGAGGACATGGCGCTTGTGGCCGGTCAGAAGATACGCGACGGACGGATCAGCATGACGCTGCCCATAAAGCCCGACACCGAGCTGGCTGCAATTGTGTGCGACGGCATGGGAGGTTATGCCTCCGGCGAGGTGGCCTCGGAGATGGCGGTAACTTCGTTCAGCGATTTTACCGACAGTCTGCAGCGGGGTATGGATTCTTCGGAGCTGGTGATGGCGATAAAGAAATGGTTTGCAGGTGCAAACCATGAGATACTTATGGCCGCCAACGGTTCGGGAATGGGCTGTACGCTGACCGGGTTTCTGATTTATGATGGGAAACCGTATTGCCTGAACTGTGGCGACAGCCGTGTATACAGACTGCGCTACGGGCATCTGAAGCAGCTGACCACCGACCACTCCGAGCGCAACCGGCTCGGAGACATGACTGCGCCATCCAATCTCATCTACAATGCGATGGGAGTACCTGACGCGTTCATTGACATAATGCCGACCAAGTTTGTTGCCGGCGACAGATACCTGGTATGCAGCGACGGCCTGTGCGACATGATCGACGACGCGAAGATACAGGAGATTCTTGAATCGCCCTCGTGCACGGCCAGGGCGCTTGTGGATGCCGCTAACCTGGCGGGAGGAAAGGACAACATCACGGCGGTAATTTTGAATGTTGAAGGTTGATTTTTGAATTTATGGAGACGGAACTGGAAAATAAGTTTTATAAGCTGATAGCGGAGGAGGACGAGCGTCCGGATGCGTTGCAGGAGGCTGCGGACTTGGTTCTGAACGCACCGGAGAGCAGTGAGCGCGCCGGTCTGCTGGCGTTGATATACCATGACGGCATCGGAGTGGAGCAGGACATGGATCGGGCCTTCAGATATGCCGAGAAGGCGGCTTTGGAATGGCATGACGGACTGGGATACTATCTGTTGGGATATATGTGTGAGAATGCGGAGACGCCCGACCAGGCCGAGGGCGGGCCGCGTCAGAAGTATGACCATTACGACGCGGAGCGTTTCTATGAGCTGAGTTCCAAAATTGACAGTCCGTGGCGATATGACGCAGTGATGTGGCTGGGCGACTATTATATGGATATGGCCAAGGGTGGCGATCCGGAAATAGGGGTGGAGTATTATGAGTCGATAGCCGGCAGTTATCCGCCTGCCGCCGAAGCGTTGAGCGATTATTACTGGGATTTGGCATTTCCGGACCATACGGACGATACGGACTGGACGAAGCCATTGTTTAAGTGGACGAAAGTGGCCGAAAAGACATATCCGGAGGAATATGCGTATAGGCTGGGGGTCCTTTATTCATGCGGCATAGGTTGTGAGCGGGACACGGATAAGGGAACGGACCTGTTTGTAAAGGCCTACGAGCATGGCGATTGGCGCGGCGCGCAGGCCATAGCCGCCAGCATCGAGGAACTGTTGGCGAATATGCCCGAAATGGCCCCGGAACCACGTCAGATGCGCGAGAATGAAATCCAGGTCTGGCTGCACCGTGCCGAGGAACTCCGTCAAAAAGATCTCCTGGAAAACCCTGCCGAGCGCGACAACGCCCGGGAAGAAGACTGATTTGGAACTGTCGGGGAAATTGGTTAACTTTGTGAGAAATACCGAAATTGATATGGCAAACACTCCGGTTCGATATCCCATAGGCGTTCAGAGCTTCGAAAAGCTTCGTAAGCTTGACTACTTATATATTGACAAGACTGAACTTTTATATAATCTTGTCAAGACGAGCAATTGTGTTTTTCTGTCAAGACCGCGTCGCTTTGGCAAGAGCCTGTTATTGTCTACTCTCAAGGCATATTTCGAAGGGAAAAAGGAACTGTTCGAGGGTCTTGCCATAGAGCAACTGGAGACTGAGTGGCAACCTCATGCCGTGCTGACACTCAGTCTGGCCAGCTATAATCCGACTTTAGATGACGATCTGAATGCAATCCTTGATAACCAGTTTCAGATCTGGGAGCAGGAGTATGATGTTAAAATCGAATCTGATAGTCTCTCGGCTCGTTTCGGTAATATAATTCGTACAGCAAGTATATCTTCTGGTCGGCCGGTCGTGATTCTTGTCGATGAATACGATCATCCCCTCATATCATCCATGCATGATGAGGAAAAACTGGAGAAGAACCGTCAGCTACTAAAATCAATCTATGTCAACTTCAAGGATCTGGATGGATATATCAGGTTTACCATGCTGACAGGAGTAAGCCGCTTCAGTAAGATGACCGTTTTCAGTGGCTTGAATAATCTGCGGGACATATCCCTTAATCAGCAGTATGCCGCAATTTGTGGCATCACCGAGAAGGAACTGATGGAGGACTTCCGGCAAGGTATCGAACTGCTCGCCGAGAACAACGATACGGATTATGACGGTGCCGTCAAATTGCTTAAGGACAATTATGACGGTTATCATTTCACGAAAAACAGTCCGGATATCTACAATCCGTTCAGTCTGATGTGGGCTATGGCTGATGGAGAAATCGGTTCTTATTGGTTCCAGAGCGGCACTCCTGAATTTCTTGTCAGACAGATTCAGAAAGGAAACAGTTTTCTTCCGGAGATGTTTGAGGAAACAGTAGATGAGAGCATCCTGACTTCAAGCGATATATTCGACACCCAACCTACGGCTTTGCTTTATCAGACCGGTTACCTTACGATCAAGAGGTTTGAGAAGCCGGATGAGTATCACCTCGGCATTCCAAATTTGGAGGTGCGCAAAGGATTGTTTGAGAATCTGGCCAAGTATTATTTCGACAAGGGGGATGCCGTTGTTTACAACAATGTGCGCCAGGTCAGGAAACTTCTGGAGACCCGGAATATCGACGAGGCTATGGAACGTCTGCGCACATTCATGGCCGGAATTCCATACGAATTCTCGGAAAAGGCCAACGAACTGCACTATGAGAACAATCTGTTCATCATATTCATGCTTATCGGCGTGAATGCGCGGCCGGAATGGCACACGTCAAACGGTCGAATAGATCTGTTGCTCAGTATGCGCAACAACATCTACATCATCGAGCTAAAGCGTGACGGTACCCCCGACGAGGCGTTGGTCCAGATTCACGAGAAGGATTACGCCCGTCAGTTTACCGGTGATCCACGCCCCATCATCAACCTCGGCATCACCTTCAGCACCGAGACCCGCAACATCACCGCCTGGAAAGCCGAATCATAAATGCAAGTAGCAAGGTGGTGGCTATGGCGATGAGCCAGGGGAGGACTGTGGAACGGGAGGATTTGGCGGAGTCGGAGGGGGCGGGGTCGTGCACTTTGACCGGCACTGGCTTTTCGATGATGCGGTCTTTGTAGATGGTGTCGGTGGTGGCAGTGACCCGGACCGGTAACGGCGTATTCTTGTGGCGCAGTGAGTGACGCAATGAACCGTCGGGGCTGATTCTCGCCTCGCTCACGGCGTAGTCGGATTCCAACACGGAGACGCTGTCGAATGTCTCGCGCTCCGATTCCTGTGCAGGGATGCGGATATATACGGTGTCGGTATGTTGGGTATGGACCTCGCGGGTTGTCATTGTAGCCTGCAAAGTTACTGTTTCGGGAACAGGCGTCTGGTTGCGATGCGGGCGGCATCCGCACAAAGCGGCGAGGACAGCCGTAGTAAGAATAATATGAATAGTTTTCATTTTGAGTTCAGGTATTTGGTTATTGCTGTTATATGTAGATCTGTGATTTCGGATTTGCCGCGGTCGGAGAGCAGGTAGGCTACATCATGCAGGTTGTCCTGAAACATGTTTTCGGTCAGGACCGCCGGGCATTTCGTATCGCGCAGGATGGCGAAGTTGCCGGTAAAGAACAGTTCGCGTGAGCGGTTGCCTTTCAGGTTGAGTTTTACGGCCTCGACATTGAGTAATGTGGCAAGTTTGCGTGAGCGCTGTGATGCGTTTGGTGCGACCCAAGTCGTCCATCCGGAGGCGTTATGCCATTGGCTTGTGCCGGCGGCATTGATGTGAATGGAAACCAACAGTACGTTGTCAGAGCCGACTCCGGTACAAATGCTGTTGACACGTCTGACCCGTTCGCGTAGCGAAACGTCGTTGAGTTCCGGCACTAACAGCCGGGCGTCATAACCCGACGCTTTCAGTTTGTCACAGACACGACGCGCTATCTCGCGCGTCCATGCATATTCGTGCAACCTTCCGTCAGGACTGCATTTGCCCGGAGTTTCGGCCCCGTGCCCGTTATCGATAAGAACTATATAAGTCATAGTGATAAGTGAAAAGTGATTAGGTGTTCTGATTGGAGACGGAGGCAACGGAGGTGAAGGCGTTGGGAGGGAGGCGGTGAGGACAGGTCAGATTGTCGCAGCGATGCAGGGCATGATCGAGTTCGACGGCGGCTTTGGCCTGTGTCAGCGAGATTACCTCGCCGTTGAGCGAACGCACCAGGCCGGTCTGTTCCGCAAAGCGTTCCTCCTTCTCCTTGAGTTGTTGCTGCAGGAACTCGATCATCTCCTTCATGGTGTGAAACTCCGATAGGTCAGCCTGGCTGTCGGCCATGCGCGCGTTGTTGCGCCGGTTCATCACTAAGTTCGCCGCCCATTTCAGCAGATCCAGACCGCCCAATGCCCCCAGCACCGCCACGGCTGCCTGCCATAAGTTTTCAGTCGTCATATTCATTTCAGTAATAGTGTTTGTAACAGTGATTGATTAATTATGACGCAAAATTAAAGCCGACCCTCCGGCCGGCTTCCTTATCGGTTAAAACAACAAGTGCCACGCTGGGTGGCAGCGCGGCACTTATGTTCGATTCAGAAATTATTCAGTAATTTCGAGGAGGTAAATCAATATTTGCGGTAAGTGTGGCCTCCGTCCGTAAGGCGGTTGCCGCTTTTGGTCAGAATTGTCCCCTTCTCGGGAATGTACACTTTGCCGTCCTCATAAACATACGTATATGTGTAGGAGGGATTATCGTTGGAGGAATACAGCGAGCTTTTGCCAACCTGGTTGGTATAACCTATCATCTGATTTGTGGGAGCCTTATAACCATCATGGCAGTAACACCACTTCACGGTGTTGTCGTTGACGAAGTAATAGGCATAGCCAAAACCGCTGCCGTCTATCTCGGCGTATACTCCGCTCAGACCATTGTCATCGCTCTTGCAGCCGGTCATGATGCCGGTCATCAGCACCATGGAGAGCAGGAGCATCAAATGTTTCATTGTCCTTTTCACTTGTGTTGTTATTTATTGGTTTACACTGCAAAATTACTAAATATGATCGTGATAAAAATCCATGGCTTCTGTCACATTCCGAATCAAAGGACGCAATCGCACACCAACACGCCCAAAATCGCGTCTGTCCCGCCAAATTTAAAAATCTTAAAAAATATAATATAAAGAGAGGGTGCGGCGGAACGGAAGTTCCGGCACACCCTCATCCTCGGTTGTAATTACTGAGATTTGTTTTCCTTATCTATATAAGTGGTGGGGCTTCTCCATAAAGCGAAAGGTTTTTAAGAAGCTCTGACCTTTCTTAGACGGTCTGCTCGACCATGTAGGGGTTGAGCTCGCCCCACTTGTCGATGGGAGGCATGATGCCCAGTGCGATGACTTCGTCGCGGAGCTTGCACAGGTGCTTGTAGCTCTGCTCGAGTTCGGCAGCCTCCTCGGGAGTGCCCTCTACGACCTTGAACGATGCGCCGTTCTTGTCGATGGTGGTCTCCATGGCCATCATGATGTTGTGGAACTTTGCGTCGTTTACATATACGCCTGCGGGCCAGCGGAACGCGGGACCACCCATAGCGGCGGCTATCATCTCGATCGACAGATATGCGGGGCTCTGGAACGAGCTGCGGCCGCGGAGCTCGATGATGTTCTTGCCACCCTGGATCACGCGTACCTTCATGGCCTCCCATTCATTCTCGGGAAGTGCTTCGGTGCCGATGATCTCGGTCAGAGGCTTGCCGTTTACCATCGTGGTGCTTGCGTACACGGCCATCTGCTCGCCGTGGCCGCCGTATGTGCGGGAGTTGGTGATCAGATCCGGGGAGATCTTGAACCACTTGGCCAGCTCGTTGCGCAGACGTGTGCTGTCCAGTGCGGCCAGTGTGGTGACGCAGCCGGGCTTGACGCCGCTGTACAGCAGTGTTACCAGACCGGTGATGTCGGCGGGGTTGAAGATCACTACGATGTGCTTTACATCGGGGCAATACTTGCGCACGTTCTTACCGAAGTCCTCGGCGATCTTGCAGTTGCCTGCCAGCAGGTCTTCGCGGGTCATGCCCTCCTTACGGGGTGCGCCGCCGCTCGATACGATGTACTTGGCACCGGTGAAGGCGGTCTCGATGTCGTCGGTATAGGTGATGTTCATGCCTTCGAAGCCGCACTGCAGCATTTCCTCGGCAACACCTTTCAGACCCTTTGCGTAGGGATCGTACAGACAGATGTTGGGAGTAAGACGCATCATAATGGCGGTCTGGGCCATGTTGGAGCCAATCATGCCGGCTGCTCCGACAATCAGAAGCTTTTCATCTGTGAGAAAATTCATGATTAATACTGTTTATTGGGTTATATTAATATGTTGTATCTTATTTCATGGCGGTTGTTACGGTCTTCCGTCACAGATATTACACGCTGCGGGGAGGAAAGTTTCAACGTTTGTGCAAATTTAGTAATTTTTTGTTATTTTTGCAACAACAAGATGAGGAATGATGCCTAAGACGAAAACCGTGTATTTCTGCAATAATTGCGGATATGAGAGTGCCAAGTGGCTCGGCAAGTGTCCGGGCTGCGGGGAATGGAACAGTATGGTCGAGGAGAAAGTGTCTGCCAAGGAGAGTAAGGGCGGCAAACGCGGACTGGTGAAAAGCTCGCGGCCGGTGAAACTGTCGGAGATAGAAGTGGGCGAGGAAGTGCGCCTCAAGATGCCGAGCGACGAGCTGAACCGCGTGTTGGGGGGAGGCCTGGTAGCGGGCAGTCTGACGCTGATAGGTGGCGAGCCGGGCATTGGCAAATCCACTCTGCTGCTGCAGAACATCCTGTCGATACGCACACGCCGGATACTGTATGTGTCGGGCGAGGAGAGTGCCGCGCAGCTCAAGTTGCGCGCCGACCGTCTGGGCAAGGTGTCGGAGAACACCTTCATCCTGTGCGAAACCAATCTGAGCGCCATCTTCACGCAGATCGAGAATGTGAAGCCGGAGCTGGTGATAGTCGACTCAATCCAGACAGTCATGTCGGACGAGATAGAGTCGGCCGCAGGCAGCGTGTCGCAGGTGCGCGAATGCGCCGCCTCGTTGCTGCGATATGCCAAGGAGAGCGGCGTCCCGGTAATCCTGGTGGGGCATATTAATAAGGAGGGATCCATCGCCGGCCCCAAGGTGCTGGAGCATATTGTGGACACGGTGCTGCAGTTCGAGGGCGACAGGCAGTATCTGTACCGTCTGCTGCGCGCCATCAAGAACCGTTTCGGCTCCACCAACGAGATAGGCATATACGAGATGGTGTCCAAAGGACTGCGCGAGGTGAAGAACCCGTCGGAGATGCTGCTGTCGGAAAACCGCGAGGAGGAGATGAGCGGCATGGCCATCGGCGTGACGATGGAAGGGGTGCGCGCGTTTCTGGTCGAGGTTCAGGCTTTGGTGTCGGGCGCCGCTTACGGTACGCCGCAGCGCTCCGTTACCGGATTCGACCAGCGACGTCTCAACATGCTGCTGGCTGTGCTTGAGAAGCGTGCGCGCTTCCGTCTCGGGCAGAAAGACGTGTTCCTGAACATAGCCGGCGGTCTGAAAGTGACCGATCCGGCATTGGACTTAGCTGTGGTGGCCGCCGTGATGTCGTCGAATTTCGACATGTCGCTGCCGCCGCGCACGGCATTCGCCGGCGAGGTCGGCCTGTCGGGCGAGGTACGCACCGTCACCCGTGTGGAGCAGCGTGTGGCCGAGGCCGAGAAATTAGGATTCAACACCATCTACATTCCCAAGGGGAATCTGAAGGGAATGTCACCAAAATTCAAGATCAATGTGGTGGAGGTGGGCAAGGTGCAGGAACTGGTTCAGTCGCTGTTCGGACACGGACGCAACCGTTCTGACGCCGACACCCGGGAATAGGACATCCGACCCGAATAAACCGGAATAAAGATGAGGGAGTGTCGATTGCGGCACTCCCTCGTCGGATAAAATACAAAATCAAAAATCAGCTCAGTCAGGCCGGCGTCATTTCTTGGCCGACATGCGTACAGTGCGGGTCAGCGTTCCGGGTTCCTTGCCATCGGGCAGATCGGCCGCGCTTTCCACAACCTTGAATCCGAAGCTGATTACTCCGAAAGCCAGTGTCTTGTCTACCTGAAGCACGTTCATGCGCATGCCTAACAGGAACTTGCCGGCCGAGAAATTATCGGTGGCGATTTTAGCGCCGAATGGAGCTATGACCGATGTGCCAAGCGGGAATCCGTCAAGTACGTATGTGACCTCGTTTACGGCAGCTTGCTTGTTGTCGTTGCCCTTGCAGGTGATGCTTTCGATCTTGAGCGTATCGCCCTTGACCACATAGATGGCATCCTCGCCTTCAACTACATTATCGAATGTGACTGTGATGTCTACGTCCGGCAGATCGTCGTCGGAATTGCAAGATGCCAGAAAGCCCAAGGGCAACAGCAGCAACAGGTAAAGTAATTTTTTCATCTCAGTATCAAATTAGATTAATTGATTATTATTATGGAACTGTATCTTATTAACGGTTCCTTGATTTTATAATTATAACAAACATCCATTATAAAAGATTAAACACATAACTCTGTAAATTGCGGAAAAAGTGTTATCTTTGTAACATGGAATCGAAAATATACGAAACGATCGACGATGAAGTCGTCGTAACGGATACTAAGGCCGAGTCCGCGGCCGGGTCTTCGAAAAGCGGCGAACGGCTGGTGGACTACCGTAACGTCACGATAGAGCGTGCCGCCCGCGTGGTGCTGAAAGGAGTGACGTTCAGCGTGTCGGAAGGTGAGTTCTGTTACCTGACCGGCAAGGTGGGCAGCGGCAAGAGTTCGTTGCTCAAGACGCTGTATGCCGAGGTGAAAATACCTGAAGGCGACACGGCGCGGGTGCTGGACTACGATCTGTTGCGGCTGCGCAGCCGTCAGATACCGGGGCTGCGCCGCTCGTTGGGCATCGTGTTCCAGGACTTCCAGCTGCTGCAGGACCGTTCGGCGGCTGCAAACCTGCGCTTCGTGCTGAAGGCCACCGGCTGGAAGTCGAAGGGGGAGATAGAGGACCGCATCGAGGAGGTGATGAAGTCCGTGGGAATGGAAAACAAGGCTTACAAGATGCCTCATGAGCTCAGCGGAGGCGAACAGCAGCGCGTGGTGATAGCTCGCGCATTGCTCAACAGCCCCAGGCTGATACTGGCCGACGAGCCTACCGGAAACCTCGATCCGCAGACCGGATACCAGATAGTGGACCTGTTGCACAGACTTTCGGACCAGGGCACAGGCGTGATCATGGCCACGCACAACATGCAGATGGTGGAGGATTTCCCCGCCAGAGTGCTCCGTTGCGAGAACAAATCGCTGATTTGATTCGCACCGGAGCTTTCCCGGCGTATATTTTGCAATTAGTGACGATTAACGGTCAGATTTTTGCTTAAAAATTTCGTAATGCAGAAATAATTCCATAATTTTGTGACACCATGAAAGCTCCGTAGTAATGCGGGTCTTAATATTACAGCATAATCCGTGATGAGCGGGTCTTGAATTATAGAAAAAATTAGAGAATCAAATACCAAACCAATGGCAGAAAAGAAAGAAAAACTGTTCGACATGTTTTCGCCTGTGACCACCGAGGAGTGGAAGGCGAAAATCACAACGGACTTAAAGGGTGCTGACTTCGACCGTAAACTGGTGTGGCGCACCAACGAGGGGTTCAACGTACAGCCGTTCTATCGACTTGAGGATTTGTCGAAGCTGACCCACCTGGGCAGTCTTCCCGGCGAATATCCCTACGTTCGCGGCACACGCGCCGACAACGACTGGCTGGTGGCTCAGGCCGTACAGGGCGACACCTCCGAGGCTATGGCCGACCATATCCGCCACATCACCGACCGTGGCGTAGAGTCGCTGCGCGTCAAGTTGGGCAAGAATCCCGCCGAGGCCCTGAAGGTGATCCTCAAGGATGTTGACCTGAAGAAGACCGAAGTGAACATCGACTGCTGCCCCGGCAAGGCTGCCGAGGTTGCCGCCGTTCTGGTAGAAATGATCAAGGAGGCCGGTGCCGCCGACGCATTCCGCGGAGCCGTCAACTACAATCCCTTCCGTCGCCTGCTGAAGCACGGCCTGCCGTTCCCCAAGAACGCCGCCGAGGAGGGCCTGAAGGTGTACGAGGCCGTCAAGGATGTGAAGGGCCTGCGTTGCTTCGCAGTCGACTCCTATATGCTCAACAACGCCGGCGCGTTCATTACCCAGGAAATGGGCTATGCGTTGGCCTGGGGTGCCGAATGGCTCACCATGATGACGGAAGCCGGTCTCGGCGTCGACGAGGTGGCTCAGCGCGTCAAGTTCAACATGGGCATCAGCTCCAACTACTTCATGGAGATAGCCAAGTTCCGCGCCGGCCGCATGCTGTGGGCCGAAATCGTGAAGGCTTACGGACCGAAGGAGGACGACAGCTGCAAGATGTGGGTACACGCACTGACCAGCATGTTCAACCAGACTCTGTACGATTCGCACGTGAACCTGCTGCGTTCCATGACCGAGACCATGTCGGCCGCACTGGCAGGCGTGAATTCAATCGAGACACTTCCCTTCGACAGCTGCTATCAGACTCCCGACGAGTTCTCGGAGCGCATAGCACGCAACCAGCAGATTCTGCTGCGCGACGAGTCGCACCTCAACAAGGTGGTCGACCCTGCCGGAGGTTCATATTATATCGAGACGCTGACCGCCTCCATCGCCGAGCAGGCCTGGAAGCTGTTCAACGAGACCGAGGACGCCGGTGGCTTCGAGGCATTGCTGAAGCAGGGCGAGATCCAGAAGAAAGTGAACGAGAGCGGAACTAAACGTCACCTCGACGTGGCACGCCGCAAGGAGAACCTGCTTGGCACCAACCAGTTCCCGAACTTCAACGAGACGGCGCTGCAGAAGGTGCAGGGCGAGAGCTGCGGATGCGGATGCGGCTGCCACCACGACGAGCCGGTAGACGGCGCCGTGGAGTGGCTCAACATGGACCGCGCCGCCAGCCAGTTCGAGCAGCTGCGTCTTGACACGGAGCGTTCGGGCAAGCGTCCCAAGGTGTTCATGCTCACCATCGGCAACCTGGCCATGCGTCTGGCACGCGCCCAGTTCAGCTCCAACTTCTTCGCCTGCGCCGGTTACGAGATAATCGACAACATCGGCTTCGAGACGGTGAAGGAAGGCGTAGACGCCGCCATCGCCAAGAACGCCGACGTAGTGGTGCTGTGCAGCAGCGACGACGAGTACGCCCAGTACGCCCCCGAGGCTTTCAAGGAACTGGACGGCCGCGCCATTTTCGTAGTGGCCGGAGCTCCCGCCTGCATGGACGACCTGAAGGCACAGGGTATCGAGAACTTCATCCATGTCAAGGTCAATGTGCTTGACACGTTAGTAGATTTTAACGCCAAACTCCTTAAATAGCATGCGTCCGAATTTCAAAGACATAGATATAAATAAAGTAGTGATCGCCAAGGATCACAAGCCCGCTGCGGCGCAGGAATGGATGACCGCGGAGCTGATTCCCGTGAAGCCCGTCTATACCGAGGCCGACCTGGAGGGCATGGAGCATCTGAACTTCGTGTCGGGTCTTCCTCCCTTCCTGCGTGGCCCGTACAGCGCCATGTACCCGTTGCGTCCCTGGACCATCCGTCAGTACGCCGGATTCTCCACCGCCGCCGAGTCCAACGCATTCTACCGCCGTAACCTGGCTTCCGGCCAGAAGGGTCTGTCGGTAGCGTTCGACCTCCCGACCCACCGCGGTTATGACGCCGACCACGAGCGCGTCGTCGGTGACGTGGGTAAGGCAGGTGTGTCCATCTGCTCGGTAGAGGACATGAAGGTGCTGTTCGACGGCATACCCTTGAACAAGATGTCGGTGTCCATGACCATGAACGGTGCCGTACTGCCCGTGCTGGCGTTCTACATCAACGCCGGTCTGGAGCAGGGCGCAAGCCTCGAGGAAATGGCAGGTACAATCCAGAACGACATCCTCAAGGAGTTCATGGTGCGTAACACATACATCTACCCGCCGGCATTCTCCATGAAGATTATCGCCGACATCTTCGAATACACGTCGAAGAACATGCCCAAGTTCAACTCCATCTCAATCTCCGGCTATCACATGCAGGAGGCGGGCGCAACGGCCGACATCGAGCTGGCATACACGCTGGCCGACGGTCTGGAGTATCTGCGCGCCGGTGTGAACGCTGGCATGGACATCGACTCGTTCGCTCCGCGTCTGTCCTTCTTCTGGGGTATCTCGATGAACTATTTCATGGAGATAGCCAAGATGCGCGCCGCACGTATGCTGTGGGCCAGGATAGTGAAGTCGTTCGGCGCCAAGAACCCGAAGTCGCTGGCACTGCGCACGCACTGCCAGACCTCCGGCTGGTCGCTGACCGAGCAGGATCCGTTCAACAACGTAGGCCGTACCTGTGTCGAGGCTATGGGTGCCGTCTTAGGCCACACCCAGTCGCTGCACACCAACGCGCTGGACGAGGCCATCGCGCTGCCTACCGACTTCTCGGCACGTATCGCACGTAACACTCAGATCTATATCCAGGAGGAAACCAACGTCTGCAAGGAGATCGACCCGTGGGGCGGCTCGTACTATGTGGAGACCCTGACCAACGAGATCGCTCACCGCGCATGGGAGCACATCCAGGAGATCGAGAAGCTCGGCGGTATGGCCAAGGCCATCGAGACCGGTCTGCCCAAGCTGAAGATCGAGGAGGCCGCCGCACGCACGCAGGCTCACATCGACTCCGGCAGCCAGACCATCGTGGGTATCAACAAGTTCCGTCTGGACCACGAGGATCCCATCGACATCCTGGAGGTGGACAACACCGAGGTGCGCAAGGAACAGTGCGCCCGTCTGGAGGAACTGCGCAAGAACCGCGACGAGGAGGCTGTGAAGAAGGCTCTGAACGACATCACGGAGGCTGTGAAGGATCCGTCGAAGGGCAATCTGCTCGACCTGGCCGTAAAGGCCGCAGGCCTGAGGGCGTCGTTGGGCGAGATTTCCGACGCATGCGAGGCTGTGGTAGGACGTTATAAAGCTGTAATCAAAACCATATCAGGAGTGTATTCCAACGAAGAAAAGGGTGATCCCGAGTTTGAGGAGGCCCGCCGCATGGTTGCCGACTTCGCCAAGCGCGAAGGTCGCCAGCCGCGTATCATGATCGCCAAGATGGGACAGGACGGTCACGACCGAGGCGCCAAGGTAGTAGCCACCGGTTATGCCGACTGTGGTTACGACGTGGATATGGGACCGTTGTTCCAGACTCCCGCCGAGGCAGCCCGTCAGGCAGTGGAGAACGACGTGCACATCCTCGGTGTCAGCTCGCTGGCCGCCGGCCACAAGACGCTGATCCCGCAGGTGATTGAGGAACTGAAGAAACTGGGTCGTCCCGACATCCTGGTTACCGCCGGCGGTGTGATTCCGGCTCAGGACTACGACTTCCTGTACAAGGCAGGTGTGGCAGCTATCTTCGGCCCCGGCACACGCATCCCGAAGTCAGCCATCGAAATGATCCGTATCCTCAACGAGGACCGCGAGGCTTGACATATAGCCGCTGAAACATAGTGAGGACGCATCGGATTCCCGGTGCGTCCTCTGTTATATATGTGTGGACATGGGCAATTTTAGCACTGTCGGCGCGTTAAAGAGTAGATGGAAAACGACAAACCCCTATACGAAATAATTGACGAAGACGAACTGCCGTACGCTTACGGTCAGGATGATCCGGACCGGCCCGCGGACCCTGAAGCGGACGGCGGTGAAAAGGAAAAGAGCAGCCCGTCGCGCATCAGTCTGCTGTGGCGTGTGATGCTCGGCCCCGCCACCGGATGGAAGGACCTTAAGCGAGCCTCGCTTAAGAAGGAAGCCGTGGCTTCGGTATATTTTTATCCGTTGTGTGTGGCCGCTGCGCTGTCGCAGTTCGTCGATCTGATATACGAAGCCCACCAGTCGGTGCTGAAACTTATAGTCTCGGCACTGGTGATATTCGTGTCCTATATATTCAGCTACATAGTGTTTCCCATATTGGGACGCCCTTTCCTGTGCGCTGAAGCCAACAAGACGCTGGAAACAAATTTCGGCCGTAATGCGTTGATGGTATTGTTCTCCACGCTGGCTCTGTTTAAGGTGGCTTATAATGCCATACCGTTCATGGAGCCGGTGCTGGTGTTCCTGCCGCTATGGACCATCTATCTGATACACCGCCTCGTGCCCGTGATGCGTGTGCCTAAGGAGAAATGGGGTACTACCACGGTGATTCTCAGTGTGCTCACCATCGGACTCCCGATGTTCTGGCAATGGCTGTTCGACATGCTGTTACCCGTGATGTAAATTTGGATATATGCGGCACTTTGTGTAATTTTGGAATGCAATGAAGGCTAAGGATATTAACATACAGAACAAGAAGGCGCGCTTCAACTACGAGATTGGCGACACATATACCGCCGGCATAGTGTTGACCGGAACCGAGATAAAGTCGATACGCGACGGAAAAGCGTCGCTGGTCGACTCCTACTGTCTGATCGAAAACGGCGAGGTATGGGTGAAGCAGATGAACGTGTCGGAATATTTTTACGGGTCGTACAACAATCACGTTGCGCGGCGCGACCGCAAGCTGCTGCTGAACCGCAAGGAGATAGCCAAGCTGCAGAAGGCTTCGGAGAATCCGGGCTTCACTATCGTGCCTCTGCGCGTGTTCATCAACGACCGCGGCCTGGCCAAGATGGTGATAGGCGTGGGCCGGGGCAAGAAGGAATACGACAAGCGTCAGACTCTGCGCGAACGCGACGACAAGCGCCAGCTGGACCGTCTGTTCAAGAAATAACAAGCGATGGCTCCGAGAAAGATAGAGCTGTTGTCGCCGGCGGCGAACAAGGAAGTGGCCAAGGCCGCGATCCTGAGCGGCGCCGACGCCGTGTATATAGGCGCCACGAGTCATGGCGCTCGCCATCGTGCCGCCAATTCAATAGAGGATATACGCGAGGTAGTGCAGTTCGCGCACACTTATCGCGCCCGTGTCTATGTCACGGTCAATACCCTGGTCTACGATAACGAGCTGGAGCAGGTGCGCGAATTGATATGCCGTCTGTATGAAGCCGGTGTCGACGCGCTGATAGTGCAGGACATGTCGATACTGCGCATGGACATCCCGCCCATAGCGCTGCACGCCTCCACGCAATGCGACACACGCACGCCGGACAAGGCCCGGTTCCTGGAATCCGTGGGCTGTTCGCAGATAGTGCTGGCACGCGAGCTGACAATACCCGAAATCAAGAATATCTGCGACAGTGTCAGCGTGCCTGTGGAATGCTTCGTGCACGGCGCGCTATGCGTGAGCTATTCGGGACGTTGCGCTGCGAGTCAGACGTGCCTCGGACGCAGCGCCAACCGTGGAGAATGTGCGCAGATGTGCCGTATGCCCTACACGCTGCGCAACGCCGACGGCCAGGTGATTGAGAAGGACAAATATCTGCTTTCTTTGCGCGATTTCAATGCCTCGCCCCATCTGGAGGAGATGCTTGAGGCCGGAGCGTCGTCGTTCAAGATTGAAGGCCGGCTTAAGGATGTGGACTATGTCAGAAACGTCACGGCATATTACCGCAAGGCAATCGACGAGATTATAGCACGGAATCCGGACCGCTATGTGCGCTCGTCGTTCGGCGAAAGTGTCATAAACTACACTCCGCGGCTTGATAAGAGTTTTAATCGCGGATTTACGGATTATTTCTTAGGCTCGCGCCGACCGGGCAGGATGGCGTCGCTGCTGACGCCCAAGTCGATGGGCGAGGAGATAACGGACATCTCGAAGCTGCATAACGGCGACGGCATCAGTTTCTTCAACACACGTGGCGAATACGAGGGGGTTAATGTAAACGGTGTGAGGAACGGCCGTATCATCGGCTCGCGCCCGTTCGAACTGCCCAAGGACGCGGTGATTCACCGCACCAACGACATAGAATGGAACAAACTAATGTCAAGCCGAACGCCCGAGCGCAAGCTGTGGGTGGCCATGACAATTGACGAGGATAACCTTCGGCTGACAGACGAACGCGGACTGACGGCTACGGTATCGCTGCAGGGCGTAGCGAAAGACAAGGCCCAAAAGCCGATGCAGCCCGAACGGGTGTTAGGCAAGTTGGGCGCCACCGTTTACCGTCTCCGCAATTTAGAAAACCGGCTGAAGCCCGAAACATTCATTCCGGCCTCGGTGCTGACCGAGTTGCGCCGCAAGGGCACCGATATGCTGGACAGACTCAATATTGAGACATATCCGTTTGACCGTCGGCGTCCAGAGGATAAAACCGCCGTTTATCCTGACCGAAAACTTGACGCGCGCGGCAATGTCGCGAATGTGATGGCCTGTAAGCTCTACCAAGATCATGGCGTCGAGTCGATGGACATGGCCGTGGAAAAGAATCCCCGTTATGACGATGCCGTGATGACCACGCGCTACTGTATGCTCCGCGAATTGGGCGCCTGTCAGCGCGACTGCAAGGATCCCGCCATCCGCCGCCGCTTCAGGCAGCCCCTGACCATCACCACCGGGCCGCACACCTTCCGCCTCGCCTTCGACTGCGCCCGCTGCGAGATGTCCCTGTTCAAAGGCTGAATAATGTCCATTTATACTTCATGTCCCCAAAATATACAGAACTGACCATAAGCCGTGATTGCGGATACGTGATGAGAGGCATGGCCATCATGATGATAGTGTTCCATAATTTCTGTCATTTTATCCCCGGCGTAACGTTGGAAAATGAATTTGAATTCTATTCGGTTCACATCATCTCATTGCTGACTCCAAAGGCAACGGCATTGCAATGGTTCTTCGACATCATGTCGTTTTTCGGATGGTATGGCGTCCCTGTGTTCATATTTCTGACCGGGTATGGACTGGTGATGAAATATGAGCGTAATGGAACGCCGCTTGAAACAGGCCGATTTCTGCGGTACAACTATTTCAAACTGTTTTTCCTGATGCTTCCGGGAATAGTGACGTTGATTATAGCTACTTTGGCTTTTGCTATTCCCTACGGTGATATAGACTCCAGATCTATAGCTAATTATATATGTCAGGCGAGTATGCTTCCCGATGTGGTCTATCCGTGGTGGAAACCGAATCCGGGAGTATTCTGGTACTTCGGACTGACAATGGAACTATACATTGTCTATGCGTTGTTGATTTACCATCGGCCCAAATGGTGGATGTGGGTATGTGTCGCACTCTCCATAGCATTGCAGCTTATCACACCTCCGGAATCTGAAACGATGGCGTGGATACGTCATAATGTGACGGGATGGGCCACACTCCTTGTATTCGGTATTTTATACGGACGCACTCTCTGTATACGGCGCGATGTGGCCGCAACCATTGTTATCTTATCAGCATTGCTGATATTGCCGTCGATGTTGGACTGGATGACATGGCAGTTCTCCATACTGGCGTGTGTCGTACTTGCCATAGTCGTGGCCCGATGGTCAATGCGTATTCCGGGATGGAGGGATTTCTGGATATGGATAGGACGATTGAGTCCCATGCTGTTCGTGGCTCATCCAGTTGCCAGGATTATTATTCTGGAAATTTTCCAACCGCGGGACCCGGTTGCACTTCCCCTGGTCATTTACCTGTGCCTGATATTCCTGATGTCCTTGATTTTTCGATATATCACGAAAGCCTGCTACCGTCGCTGGCTAAAATAAGCCGGTGAAGGCTTTGGCGGAGAGGGTCGGGTCTACGGTGATTTCGAGCAGGTGACGCCCCGGAGCGAACAGCGAGGGGAGGACGGCGTGGAGGGCAGTCCCGGAGTCGGCGTGGAGGTAATTCCATCCGTAGGCGCGGCACAGAGCTTCCAGTGGCAGTGCACGTGGCGCGCACAGCATTTCTTCCCGAATCGGAAGCTCCGAGGTGGCGCTGATGCAGCGGAATATGCCGCCACCGCCATTATTAAGTACCACTATATTGAAATCGTCGGGCACAAGGTCCAGGCCCATTATCTCAGGGGCGTACGAAAATGACATATCGCCTGAAATCAGCATTGTCGGGCCGGCATAGCACACGGCGGTGCCTACGGCCGTTGCGTTGCCTCCCTCTATGCCTGATACACCCCGGTTGCACCAGCAGGCGTGCGGCATCGGCGCAAGACCCAGACAGGCATATCTGACCGCTGTTCCGTTGGAGAAGAACAGGTTGAACTTACGCGGCACGGCATTCAGCAATATATTCATGGCCTTCAGTTCCGACCACGGCGCGGAGCCGATATATTCCTCAGCCCGTTTTATGGCCTCCTGACGGGCATTGCGCCATGCCTCGGCGTAACCCGCAGCGCTGTTTTCGTCACGATACATACCGTGCCCTTTCATCCATTTTATAATAGATGCGAATCCTCGGAAAAACAGGGCCGGACCGGCGTCTACGTGTAGTGTCAATGACTGGTAGCTGTCCACGCCCGGGTCAGTGTCTCCAAGTGTCCAGCATTCCGCATCCGGACACGAGCGCAGAAACGTTTTGAGGCGCGACGACACGACGGCGCCTCCTATGGAAATGATGATGTCCGGCCGCAATGACCGTAGCGTATCTTCATCGGCAGCCAGAGCCAAGTCCGTGACGCAGGCGTCGGGATGTCCGACCGGATGCAGGTTCGACAGAGGTTCTGCGCAGATGGCTGTCTGTGGTAACTGAAGAAAGTCAGCCAGCGCTTTGTTGAGCCTTGAATCCGGGCTCATGAATCCCGCCACCACCAGTATCTTCTTGCCGGCCACTGTCTCGGCCAGTTCCCTGTATTGCGCCGGTGTCAGTGTATTGGGTCCTCCCAGCGTCTTTATTTTCCGCACTGAGTCGGAAGCCGAAGTCCCATCCGTCTCGGTTGTCTCTCCGATTGGCGCGTCTATCTGCACATTAACATGCACGGGGCCGGGGATGCCGGATGTCGCAGCTATCCACGCCTCGTTGGACACACGGTTCACGTACCATTCATATTCGGAACGGAATGCCGGGTTGCCGCATTCTACCGAATTACCGTCCGAGACGGGAATGTCGAAACTTTTCTTTATTATGTTCCGGAGTGCGCCCGGCTGGCACATGGTCTGCGAATCATTCTGGTCAATCCATCGGCGCGGTCTGTCGGCCGAAACCACGATTAGCGGCACATGGCGGTGGAACGCCTCGGCCACGGCCGGAGCGTAATTCAGCAGCGCCGTGCCTGAGGTGCAGCACAGCATCACCGGCCTGTTCGTGGCTATGGCCATACCCAAGGCCACGAACGCGGCGGTGCGTTCGTCGGTAACGACGCGGGATTTTATCAGCGGCCGTGCGGCTATGGCCATAAGCAGCGGAGCGTTGCGGCTGCCGGGGCTTACCACGGCATAGCGCAGCCCCTGTGCAGTCAGCACGTCAAGCAGCACGCGGCAGTTGGTTTTGGCTGTGTCCATATCAGGCATGACATGAGTTGATGATGTGCGCCATCTTCTCCATCAGGTCCGGTTTGTTCTCATTGGTTCGCAACGGAGCGCCGAGTGCCTTGCGTTTCAGCGACGACTTCAGCGCGCTCGACATCCCAGGCATGGATTGCTCCGCAACGATCTCCCAGCCGCACACATGGTTCAGGGTGCTGGATACGGCACTTTCGCCATCTGAATTGATATGTCCCTGTCCTATTTCCGTCATCGCCTCCACGCGGAAATAGACGTTGCCGGAATTGTCGGCCACGAAGCTCAACACGCCTTCATGGTCGTCGGCTATCGCTGCGAAACGAAGCGGCGACCGGGTGCCGTACTTTATCCTGGAGTTGGCACCCTTCTCGTATATCTCGGCCAACGGGATGCGCAGCGGCTCGCTGTTTTCATAACACATCACCAGATTGGCGTGCTCCATGTCGTGCGGTATGATCAGGCTCAGTATGCAGTCGCCCTCGCAATACAGGTCGGTCGGGCTGAATTCCACATTGCCTTTCTTGTCGAAGTATAGATAGCCGAACGGTTCGGAATACCCGTCCTCGTAATCATGCAGCACATTGGGGCGCCACGATGAGGTATAGGTGGTATCGGCCGGGGTGGCTGAGGCGGATGTCTCGGCTGCGGATTCCAGGGTCTCGGGCCTGACTGCGTTTAATGAATCGGCTTCATGGGCTGCTTCGGCACGGGCTTCGGCTTTCAGGGCCTCGGCATGGAGGCGGCTGCGGTCCTCCAGTTCAGCCAGCTGGCGACGCCGGTCGCGCTTGAATTCCTCCTCGGCCTGTCCTGTGAAGTATTTGGTGGACTGACCGGACAGACGCACGTACAGGCGGTCCTTGTAATAAATCGGTTCAAGGCTCTTTTCGATGTCGAAGCGTATCACCACGCGCCCCTTCTCGCGGTTCAGCTCGTCGTCGTCGACCGACACCGAGATGCGGGCCAGGGCCGTGGGGCCGAAGTTGTCGGCCAGCAGATTGTCGATGTACACCTGCAGTTTGTCGGCGTCCGTGATCTTATGCTGATGTTTGCCGGCCACAAGCGTATGCGTGCGGAAATATTCGAAGTCGTCGGGCAGACCGGCTGCGTACCCCTCGTTGTTCACGCCTAAGAACAGCGTGCCCCCCTCGGCGTTCAGGAATCCGGCTATGCGCGACAGGATGTGGTCCTGCTGGGCCATAGGGTCGGGATACATCTTCTGGCCGCGTGCCACGGCCGGATAGACGATGCTGGTCTTGAACTCGATGAATTTGGATTCCGAGCCGTAATATTTGCCTAGACGTGTGTCGCTCACCACATCCAGCGCGTTGCCTATTTCCTTGCGCAGACGCGAACAGATGTCGTCGGAATTGTCGCTCACGTCCGACATCATGTTGAACGACAGCACCATCCTCGCTATGGTGCGGTCCAGTTCCGACGATTCGGGATTCCGCGCTATCTCGTATAGTGAGGAGTTATAGCTTTCGTCGCCCATCCAGGCCACCATCTCCAGGCGACGGTACATGCTGGTGAGGATGGGTACCTTAAGGCTTTCCTGTTCCAGTTTGGAAAGCTCCGCGAGGTCGATGCGCTTGTTGGTGGCATAATAATCGTGCATCAGCAACAGCTCGGCGTGGGTGGAGAGGGCATCGGCTTTCTCCTTGTCGTCGGCCATCAGGGCCAGGATGCGAGCCAGACGCAGATAGTCGTAAGCCTCCAGCAGATCCTTCTCCGCTATGGCGGCGTAACGGATTATCTCTACTAATTCCTGCATATCGTCGGGCAGCAGCTCGTCGTATTCCTCCTCCATCTGCCCGTCGCCATCCATGTTCATGTCGTCGTCGCCGTTGAGCGACAGGGCGCGGAATATGTTCCTGAACGCATCGGAGGTGGTGAAATTATCGGCATATTTATCCAGTTTCTCGGTGATATATCCGTTTATCACGCCCCCCGACACACTGTATAGCTTAACGTTGACGATGTCGCTGTTGCGTATGTCGAAACTGGAGTCCGCCTCGACGAACAGTCCGAATCCCTTCAGGGTCAGCGCACTGAAATTGTGGCCTTCGGTTATGTTTTCGGCATTGGTGATTACGGCGCGGTATTCGGTGTTGATGTCCATGTTGTCGCGTACATATTCGCCGGCCTGTTCCAGCAGCGAGAAGTGGTATCTGCCGTCGTCGTCCACATCGGCCACAGTGGCGCGGAACTGCAGCGGCTTTCCGTTGGCGTCGTGCCAGCAAGTGTCGTCCAGGTATCTTACTCGATAGCCTACCACGTCCTTGCAGTCTATGTAGCCGGAGCCGTCCTCGTAGTCGTCGTCGATGATGCCGCACAGGAACCGGGGATTTCCCTGGTCGTCGTCACGCAGCATGGCATTGACCTCGATTGTCACCACGTCGCCCGGCTCGGCCTTGACGATGTAGTGGGGGCGGTCTGTCTGAACCGTGATCTCGTCGCGGCGGAACAGTTCGTGCTCTATGTCGTTCCACCATGAGTTGTGGTCGTTCATCCTCTTGATCTTGGAGCCGGACATACCCCTAATGCCCCCTATCATGATGGAGGGATGAAGCCACTGCATCAGCACGGAAGGCACGGCCTGTTCGGGGTCGCGCGTGGAGTCGTTGCGGGTCAGTTCCATCCCTTCGGGACTGATGGAGAGTTCCAGCTGTCCTGAGGTGAACCGATGGTTTCCGCGGATCAGCGACAATGGCGAGCTGATGGTGCGCGTGGCGGCCGCGGCCACCAGATACATCGGGTCGCGCAGCTGCGAATATAGCGGCTTGGTCAGCGAGGTGCATCCGAACAGGGCGCCTATGGCCTGGTTCAGCACGTTCCTGGTCCGGTTGGTGCTGAGCAGCGATATGTAACGGTAATAGTATGAATAAGTGCGGTTCAGGTCGGTGCCCGGCTTGGAGAGCAGGATCTTGAGCGCCGTGGCCGTTACTGCCGTGAGCACCTTCTCCTTCTGGCTGCGGGTCTCGGCCTGCGGGAGTCCGTCGATGCTGGCCGCCGCCTGCTGCAGATACATCTCGAACTGCTCCACGAACGCCGTGCGGAACGGCTCGCGTTCCCAGTTCTCGAGGTTGCGTGTGAAGATGCTCTGGAATATGCTGTTCAGATAGTCGCTGACCTTGTGCGGGTACAGGCGGAATATCATCATCATTACGCCGAATGCCTGGTCGGGATGATACAGATAGCCGGACTTCTCCAGCTTGGCGAATATGGAGCTTACGAATTCATCGAGCTTGTCGTTGCGCAGCAGACCCATGAACTGCTCGTAGGGCTGCACGGATTCCACCAGTGTGGTGATCTGCTGCTGCATCGACTTGCGTGCCTCGAACGCCAGACCCTCCAGAAAGTCGGAATCCTCCAGAAAGTACAGGGCACCGGCGCGTAACGCCGACAGGAACTGGCTTACCTCCGAAATGCGGTATTTCAGCGTGTCGGCCGTCAATCCCCAGGGGAACGTGCTGAGTGTGAGGCGCATCTTGTTGATGAACCATAACGGGTTATGGTTGTCAAGGTCGCTTTTCAGGTATTCGTAATCCGGGCCTGAGGTCCATAATTCGCGGATGAAGTTTACTAAAGTGGAGGACAACCCTAATTTCTCGGCCAGTGATTTGGGCTCATAGAAAGGCAGGCGCGCGCTGTCGTTGTCGAAACGCACGATGCAGCCCGCTTTGCTGAGCGACTGGAACTTACAGCTCGCCTTCTGGCCCTTCTGCAACATGGCGTTGCGGTCATGGATGCTGAATATCAGGCCATTGCTGTCCACAACCTTGAATTTGTCGTGCATACGGTCCAAAGGTACGTAGGTCACGGTGCATTCTATGCTTTCGCCGCGTCGGAACGTGTCGTTGTAAAGCTCGTAAATAATGGCGGGCAGATGCTGTTTCACTGTCACAGTGCCGTTATAGGAGATTATGATGCGACAAGCGATATATTCCGGCAATTGGTATTCGGGTTCCTTCTGGAAAGGCAGTTTCGGCACCTGGACCGTTTCATTCAGGCCGTGGACGGAGCCGGTCTTGATGTTAATGAATTCGGGGTCTGCCACCGACCTGTCTACTTCGAAAAGTACGATTTCTCCTTTTTTGAATGCCATGATGGGTTTGTTTTTGGGGTTGATAATTAAAATGGAGCGGAGCTCCAAAACGGAACGGCTCCGCGCGGGAGGAGAGAGGAGAGGAAAGGGGGGAGGAAAAAGAGGGAGAGAAAGAGTGAGAGGAAAGGGGGGGAGGAGAAAGAGGGAGGAGAAGGTGAGAGAGAAGGAGGGAGGAGAAGGTGAGAGAGAAGGAGGGAGGAGAAGGGAGGAGAAGGGAGGAGAAGGAGAGAGAGTGAGAGAGAGAGAGGAGAGTGGGGGTCAGAGCGCGGGGGCCTTGAAGCGGAGAGGGGTGTAGCCGAGCAGGAAGGCGGAGGCGGCCATGCGTTTCTTGCCGGCGGGCTGCAGCTCCACAATTTCAAGCCAGCGGTCGGAAGTGGCCACGAGAAGACGCTTCTTCTCGATGCGCACGTCGCCGGGCACAATGCCGGTGTTATCATCGCTGCCGGTGCTGGGCTCGTCGGTCAGTGCGGTGGTGTAAATCTTGACGTCCATGGGGGCGTGGTTCAGCAGCTCAAGCGCCGAGTAGGCGGCGGGATACGGCGACAGGCCACGCACCTGGTTGTGTATCTGCACAGCCGGTCGGTTCCAGTGTATGGCCATATCTTCCTTAAAAATCTTGGGAGCGGGAATGAATTCCCCTTCGGGCTGCGGAATGGGCTTGACACATCCGTTCTCGATGTCCCGGACGGTCTTCGACACCATGTCGGCGCCCAGGACCATGAGGCGGTCGTATACCGTGCCTACGTTGTCCTCGGGCAGTATGTCGATGCGCTGCCGGTCGATGATGGAGCCGGTGTCGATGTCGTGGTTCAGGAAGAAAGTGGTGACGCCGGTTTCGGTCTCGCCGTTCATGATGGCGCGGTTTATCGGGGCGGCGCCACGGTATTTGGGCAGCAGGGCCGCGTGGAGATTGAACGTGCCTTTGGGAGGCATGGCCCATACGGCTTCGGGCAGCATGCGGAAGGCTATCACCACGAACAGATCGGCCTGCAGCGACTGTAGCTCGGCCAGGAATTCGGGATTCTTAAGTTTCTCAGGCTGCATCACCTTCAGACCGTGCTCCACGGCATATTTCTTGACGTCGCTCTGAATCAGCTTGTGGCCGCGTCCGGCTATCTTGTCGGGCATAGTCACCACGGCGGCTATCTCATGACCGTCTGCCACCAGTCGGTCAAGACTCGGCACCGCAAACTCCGGTGTTCCGAAAAATACGATCTTCATAATTCTATGTCAATGAACGGCCCGGTGCTTATTCCAGCACAGGTCCGTATCCTTCAATTATTCTGTTGTTAACGTTACGCTGTATGGCTTCATGCACGAACCGCTTGGCGCGCCCGACGGCTTCCGCCATATTCAGGCCGTGGCCCAGATATGAGGCGATGGCCGAACTGAGCACACATCCGGTGCCGTGCAGATTGGGCGATGCGATTCGCGGCGTGGTGTATTCCTGCAGCAATTCCGGGCCGCGATAGAGGGAGTCGGTGCAGGCTTCAGAGCCGGTGTCGCCGCCCTTCAGCAGCAGGTAAGGGGAGAGGGTATTCAATGGCCTTCCGGCCATTGCACGGAATAAAGAGGCTTCCTTAACGTTCGGGGTGATTAAAGAGGCGAGAGGGAAAAGGAAACGGATCATGGCACGGGCGGTGTCGTCGCGGCGGTCTATAAGCCGGCCGGCGGCGGTGGGTGCCAGCACCGGGTCTATGACTACGTTCCGGAGGTTGTGCCGGCGTATGGCTTCGGCTACGGTTTCTACTGTTTCCGGGGTGGGGAGCAGTCCGATTTTCACGGCATCGGGCCGTGCGGCTTCCACGGCGGCGTCAATCTGGTCACGTAACAGATCCGGGTGCGTGGGATTGATTGACTTGACGCAGTGCTGGTTCTGCACGGTCAGGGCGGTGATGCAACTGAGAGGGTAGGACCCGGTGCGCGCGCACGTGCGGATGTCGGCGCTCATGCCGGCGCCTCCCGTGGGATCCATCCCGCTTGTCAGCAATATCACCGGAGTCTTGGACATGGTCAGGAGTTTTGTTCCGTTGCCTCGGTATTGGGCTGAGGCAGTGCCGAGGCTATTTCCCGGCGGCACTGTTCCATCAGCGCCTTGGTGTTGAATCCGCGCTCGCCGGGCCATATCGGTTTGTGGATGGTCATGCGGATATGCGAGGGGGTCATCAGATAGGTGTATCGGGGCATGGCGCGGAAACTGCCGTCGATGGTGATGGGCACCACCGGCAACTTGAACTCGCCTGCCAGCATGAACGCGCCCCGCTTGAAGGCTGTCATATTGCCGTCCCATGTGCGGCTTCCTTCGGGGAATATCACCAGCGACATGCCGCCCTTCAGGGTCCCTTCCGATTCCTGAATGGTGCTCTTGATGCCGGCGATGCTGCTGTCGTCCACCATGATGTGTCCCGCCTTGCGGCAGGCTGCTCCCACCATGAAGATGCTTTCCAGCTCCTTCTTCATCAGCCACTTGAAATTGTGGTTCAGGAATCCGTAGATGGTCCAGATGTCGTAGGCTCCCTGATGGTTGGCCACGAACACGTACGATTGCTTCGGGTCGATGTTCTCGCGGCCACGTACCGTGACGCGCATCAGGTAGAGCGCGCACGTCACCTGCGACCATATCTTGGCCGGCCAGTAGCCCCAGAAATCGCGGTTGCCCATCCAGCAGCCTGCCAGCGTGATGGCGGCTGTGAGCAGGGTCAGCACCACAAATATAGGGGTGGCTATGAATATTTCATAAAATATGTAGAGGCCGCGCAGCATCCACTGCCACGCGTTGCGATGCGGCCTCGCGGCTCGCACGGGAGGTCTCTGTTCCATTATTGTCCTATTTTCTAACCTTTTCTATCGTTTTCTATCGTCTATGAACCGACATTACAAAATTAAGTCATTTTCGCGAAAAATCAAAGCAATTAAGACATATTAAGACTCCGGGACAACATATTAAGACTCCGCCTCGCCATTGGAGCGGGACGGAGCCTTGACGACCGGCCGGAGCCGGATGCGGTTCGGTTGTTATTCCTCGTCGCCGGGGGCGATGAGCTTGTAGCCCTTGCCGTGGATGTTGATGATCTCGACGGCGGGATCGTCCTTCAGCAGCTTGCGGAGCTTGGTGATGTACACGTCCATGCTTCGGGCGTTGAAGTAATTGTCGTCGATCCAGATGGACTTCAGCGCGTAGTTGCGCTCCAGTATCTCGTTCATGTGCTGGCACAGCAGTGACAGGAGCTCGCACTCCTTGGTGGTCAGCTTCTGCACCTTGCCGTCGCACAGCAGGGTCTGTTTCTGGGTGTCGAACGTGTATTTGCCAATCTGGAACACGGTCACGTCCTTGTCCTTCTTGCCGCGCACGCGGCGCAGGATGGCTCCGATACGCGACACAAGTTCCTCCATCGAGAAGGGCTTTGGAATGTAGTCGTCGGCTCCGATCTTGAAGCCCTGCAGCACGTCTTCCTTCAGGTTCTTGGCCGTCAGGAAGATGATGGGCACGTCGCGGTTCACCGCACGTATCTCCTGTGCCAGCGTGAAGCCGTCCTTCTTGGGCATCATCACGTCGAGCACGCACAGATCGTATTTCCCTTTCAGGAACGCCTTGTACCCCTTGTCACCGTCATTGCACAGGTCGGCGTAGAATCCCTTGGCCTGCAGAAACTCGCGCAACAGCATGCCCAGATTCTCGTCATCCTCGCAAAGAAGTATTTTTAGTTTCTCATTCATATCGTAGTCGGTGTTTATTTTATAATTATAACAATTAAGTATTAAAATATATTTATCGGTGTCAGATTTTATACAGAATTATTAAGAAGCGCCCTGCTGTTGCTGAGCCAGCGGGAGCTTGATAATGAATGTGGAGCCTTCGCCGGGCGTTGATTCCACCGTGATGGATCCGTGGAAGGCGGTTATCATCTTCTTCACGTACGCCAGTCCGAGTCCGAAGCCCTTCACGTCGTGGCGGTTGCCCGTCGATACGCGATAGAACTTGTCGAATATGCGCTTCAGGTCCTCCTTGTGTATGCCTATGCCGTTGTCCCTGACCCGAATCTCCAGATGCCGGTCGTCGGGATTGCCCGTTGTTACCGATAACTCCGGCTCGACATCCTCGCGGCTGTATTTCAGGGCGTTTTCCAGCAGATTGTGTATCACGTTGGTAAACTGCAGCTGGTCTACGTGGATGTCGGAGTCGGTGGCCTCCAGGTCGGCGAACAGCGTGCCTCCCTGACGCTCCACCTTGAGCTTGAAGTTGGTCACTACGTTCTCGATTATCTCGTTGGCGTTGACATCGGTGAATTTCAGGGAGCTTTCGGCATTGTCAATCACCGAGAGGTGCAGCACCTTCTCCACCTGGAAGCGCAGACGCTTCGATTCGTCGGATATGACACCGGCCAGGTGCTTGATCGATTCGGGCGACTTGCGCACCGACGAGTCCTCCAGCATCTGCGCCGCCAGCGATATGGTGGCTATGGGTGTCTTCAGCTCGTGCGTCATGTTGTTGACGAAGTCGGACTTCATTTCCGTCAGCTTCTTCTGTCTGAAGGCCAGTATCACGGTGTAAAGGAACACCACCAACAGTATCGCCGAGAATGCCAGCGACGGGATGATGAACCGTACGGAGCTGAATATGTAGTTGTGCTTGTTGGGGAATTCCACGCTGAGACGGTACGAGACGTCGGTGTTTCCGAACAGCGGTATGGAATAGATGTCGTCGACTTTGGGGTCGTAGTCGGATGTGGCGTATATCTCGCGGCCGCCGGCCGTGTTGACGGAAAACGCAAAGGGAAGGTTCACGCCGTTATTGGCCAGTTCGGTCGACAGGCAGTTGCGCAGCACGGTCGAGTCCGCGCGCTGCATCACGGGACGCGAGCCGGAGTCGCGCAATATGTTGAGTATCACTTCCGCCAGCAGGCCCTTCTGATACAGGTACTGGCTGCGTATCACCTCCTGCATCGTGCCGTAATGCGAGCTTACCGAGCCTGTGGCCGACGGGAAGGTGAGCGACAGGGGAGCGCTCTGCTCCCTGGTCATCTGGCTGTCGGTGCTGCCGGTATTGTTGATGTCTTCGTAAAAGCTTGACTCTATCATGTTGGCGTCTTCCTGCAGGAAGTGCAGCGTCTCCTGGCGGTCCATGAACTCCGAAGTGGCGTACAGCGAGCGCATCACACCCTCCGAGAACTGCTCCTCGCGCATCTTCACCATATTTTCAAGATACATGATCTGAAAATATAGCAGAGTGCCGAAAGTAATGGCCATCAGTATGGTAAGTATCCAGATTAAAGATCTTTTCATATAGTCACTCCCCTTACAAGCCCTGAAAATTTAGATTGTTAATTAACAATTCGGGGCAAATTTAACAATTAAATATGAAAATTGCAAATTTTCTTGATTTCTCCCGATTTCTCGGGATTAATCCGGATTAATCCCGAGAAATCCCGATTAATCTTGATTAATCCCGATCAGTCCGGTTAAATCCAGTCTATGCGTCATTGATCCCGCATCGGTTTCCTAAGGTATTAACAAAATTTTACATTTAAAGTTCGACACCCCCGGCGCGTATCAGAGCATCCCGGAGTAAACAATAAGCCTCATGCCACGTCGTTTTAATATTATTATGCAGATACTTAGAACGTCCCTTATAATTATCATATCGTTGCTGACGGTGCTTCTCGCCGGCTGCATACATTCCAAGAGCGAGCCGGAACCGGAGCCTCAACCAGTCAATCCGGATGGCGTCACGATAGTGTATGCCATTAACAAAAGTTCGTTGTCCGGCAATTTCATGCAGGACTCCGCAGAGATGAAGGCTGCAATGGTTAGCGTTGATATGTCGCGTCAACGTCTGTTGGTCTATCTGACAGAATCGACATCCAAGACGGCTCTGTACGAGCTGCAGCAGATCGGGAAGAAGAAAGTGCTGACCTGGCGAAAGGTGAAGGAGTATGACCGCCAGCAGACATCCACGGCTCCCGCCGTGATGAAGCGCGTCATATCCGATGCGCTCAGCGTCTATCCCGATGCCGGACACTCATTGATATTCTGGGGTCACGGCACGGCGTGGACTCCCGGTTTCAGCGATCACGAGACACGCAACGGCGACCCCGCCAATATCCCTGCTCAGCATAGCTATGGCGGAGAATATGGGGATGACCCCAGAAATCCCGAATGGGCCGAAATAACCGACATTGCCGATGCCATTCCCGACGGCGCGTTTAAGACCATCTGGTTCGACTGCTGCTATATGTCGTCGATCGAGGTTGCATACCAATTGCGCCACAAGACCGATATGTACGTGGCATATCCCACAGAGGTATGGGAATACGGGCTTAACTATGACGGTGTGCTGCCTTTTATCATGCGCGAGAATCAGGACTTGATCGGAGCAGCCGCGAAGTTCTATTCATATTATAATGATAAGAACGATGCTGTGACGGTGTCGGTGATGGATATGAGCAAGATTGAGGCCGTGGCCGAGGCCACCCGCGCGCTGATGCAGCAGAATCCCGACGAAATCGGCAAAGTGACGGGAGTATCTAATTATCGCCGTGGAGGCACTTACGGCTATTACGACATGATGCAGCTGTTGAAGCTGAAGGATCAGGGCGATTTATGGCAGAGCGTTCAGGACAGTATGAACCGTTTTGTGATATATCATGCCGAATCGTCGAAGGATTTCAACAACAGTCAGTGGGTGCAGACGCCTCTGTGCGGCGTGAGCATGCACAGCCTCGGCGAGTATGGTCAGAAGGAAGCGGACCACGAGCCCTTCTACCGCACCCTCGACTGGTACAAGGCCGTCTACGAGCAATGAAATGCTCAATTAAGCGGCTTGGTTAAAGCACGGCGACTGACTTCCGGATATTGTCAAGTATTCGTGATAATTTGGAATCAAGGCGTGCTGACTGGATATTGTATGCCGACTGCAAATCAAGCCATATATATGCCGGAATTGAAGTTGCTGCCTCGATTTTCAACGCATATTCGGTTGTGACAGGCCGTTTGCCATTGATTATTTCATTCAATACCGAATATGACACGCCAATCAGATTAGCGAATTTACGTTGGGATGTGGCACGTGCCTCCAGCTCATCCCTAAGTATTTCTCCGGGATGTATCGGGTTGGAAGGCATAAGCTCATGAGGAGCGTATATTTTGTTATCAGCCATAAAGCAGCAGTTTTGAATCATTTATAATGGTTGCTGATGTCAATTAATCTGCAACATGTCACGATGTCCACTGAATCTTTATTGTATACTTTGAATTCCAGACGATATTGCCGGTTTATTCTTACGGAAGACAATCCTTTTTTGTCGCCATCCAAAACCTCATAGTTCAGGGAATTGAAATGAAAAAGATCTTCTATCCGTTTAGCCATGGATAATATGGAGACTACTTTTTGGTAGCCGCGTATAACCGAAGGCTGATATCGGTGCTTTTTATCGGAAGTAGAACCTTTCTGGTACAATTCCAATAAATAATCTTTTTCAAATTCTATGAACATCTTGTCGCAAAGTTAACAGAATTTATTCATATTCGCAAATTGTCGAACAATTTATTGTCTATGGTGCGGGGTATGCGCGGCACTGAGTGCCGGCGCCACTATCGGGCTTAGAGCATCGACTGGATGAAGTCGTTGAGGTCGACGTCCTTGGGGAGATTGAAGCGGGTGCGGAGGCGGTAGCGCGAGGTGGCCACGCTGTCGCGCGATATACCCAGGGCCAGGGCTATCTCTTCGTTGCGGCGCCGCAGCGCGATAAGCATACACAGCAATTCGTTGCCTGATGTCAGGTCGGGATAATTCTTCCTCAGATTGTCAATGAAGCCGGGGTGCAGGTCGTTGAAACTCTTGCGGAACCGTTTCTCATCCTCCTTTTCAAGCAATATGGCCGGCAGCGCTTCGGACGTATTGGTATTCGCGTTGCTTTCAGCCTGTCTCCGGTTCAGATCCTCGATCTTGGTATTGAGGGCGATGCGTTCGGCCAGCAGTGTGTCGATGTTCTGTTGCGTAAGCAGTTGCTTCTGTTTATGGTTGCGCGAGCGCATCATCAGGAATACGACAAGTCCCGCCACGACGAGCAGACCGATTACGGATATCAGGATGGTACGTTGCTGACGTGTCCGCAGTTCGGACTGCAGCACTGCGGTCTCGCGTTTCAGCTGCGAGGTGCGGTACTTGAAATCCATACCGAGCAGGAGGTTGCTGCGGAGTTCTTCAGCGATGCTGTCGTGCAGAGCCGCGGCTTCGGGATATATGTCAATCAGTTTCCTGTCTCCGGCCTTGGCGTAGGCGCGGGCCAGATACTGCAGGCTCCATTCCAGGCTTTCGCGATCGTTGTCCGTGCGAAATATTTTCACGGCATCTTCCATCATCGGGATGCCCTTCGCGTAATTCCCTTCAAGCACGTATGCATATCCTATCAGTAACCGGCTTACGGAAAAATCGGGATTGATGCGTTCCAGCGTCCTGCGCGCCGATGCGATTGAGTCCGGGGCATACTGCGGATGCTCTAAATAGAATACCGCCAGGAAAGTGCGGTTATGCCTTAAGTCACTGCGGCGCCATTTCTCGTTCTCGATCAGCGAGCATGACTCTACGGCACGGCGAAGGCATATCAGCTGGGAGTCGAGTTGATTGGTTATCTCGTATATCATGCCTCGCATGCGCCACAGGTCCTGAAGTCGTTCCGGGACCTTGGCTTCGGCTATGGCCATGGCGCGTGAGTTGGCAGCCTTGGATTCCTCGAACATTCCCATGCGCTGGTACAGGTTGCCTATGTTGCCCAATAGCCGTACGGCGCCTTCGGGATTGATGCTGTCCGGATGCATCGTCTCCAGCGAATCGGCAGCGGCCTGCAGCAGCGTCAGGCCTTCGATATAATGCCCGTCGCGGCACAGTTCGCGGCCGCGTTCGGACAATTGTTCGAACGTCGCGTGAGTGTCTTGTCGCGTTTGTGTCCTGTTGCAGGCGCCGGTCACGGCGAGAAGCACACAGGTTATTACCATTGCATAGAGTCTCATAAAACAAAATTACATTAAACATGCGAATAAAACAAATTCATTTGTTTGTTCACGAAGGGCTTTTGTTGTTTGCGGAGTGAGATTTTTTTCGTATCTTCGCAAAAAATAACAACAAAAACCATGAAGCGCATCACACTTGACAACCAATGGCCTGATTACCCCTCATTTGCGGAGGGAATCAGGCGTGCTCCCGACCGTGGATATACCCTCGACAAAGCCAAGACCAGATTAGCCCTGCAGAACGCCCTGCGCTATCTGCCGCCCGAACTGCACGAACGCGCCATCCCCGAGTTCTTAGAGGAACTTAAGACGCGCGGCCGCATCTATGCCTACCGTTTCCGTCCCGAAGGGCGCATCAAGGCCAGACCCATAGACGAATACAAGGGCAACTGTATCGAGGGCAAGGCTTTCCAGCTTATGATAGACAATAACCTGGACTTCGAGGTGGCCCTCTATCCATACGAACTGGTGACATACGGCGAGACCGGCCAGGTGGCGCAGAACTGGCTGCAGTATCGTCTGATAAAGAAATATCTGGAGGAACTGACCGATTACCAGACATTGGTGGTGGAGTCGGGTCATCCGCTGGGCCTGTTCCCGTCGCGTCCCGACGCGCCGCGCGTCATCATCACCAACGCCATGATGGTGGGTATGTTCGACACTCAGCACGACTGGCATGAGGCTATGCAGCTGGGCGTGGCCAACTACGGCCAGATGACCGCCGGCGGCTGGATGTACATCGGCCCGCAAGGCATAGTGCACGGCACGTTCAACACCATTCTGAATGCAGGCCGCATGAAATTAGGAGTGCCCGAGGATGGCGACCTGAAAGGCCACATCTTCGTGTCGTCCGGACTTGGCGGCATGAGCGGCGCACAGCCCAAGGCAGCCGAGATAGCCGGCGCCGCCGCAATCATAGCCGAAGTTGACCTGTCACGCATCGACACGCGCCGCAGCCAGGGTTGGGTTCAGGAAGTGACCGATTCCATCCCCGAGGCTTTCCGCATGGCGCGCGAGGCAATGACACGCAAGGAACCGATTTCAATTGCCTACCACGGCAATGTGGTGGACCTGCTGGAATATGCGGTGGAACACAACGAGCATATAGAACTGCTCAGCGACCAGACCAGCTGCCATGCCGTGTACGACGGCGGCTACTGTCCCGTGTCGCTCACGTTCGACGAGCGCACCCGGATGCTGCACGAGAATCCCGAACAGTTCCGCAAGGAAGTGGATGAGTCCCTGAAGCGTCATTTCGAGGCCATCAAGGCTCTCGTGGCCCGCGGCACATACTTCTTCGACTACGGCAACGCCTTCATGAAGGCCGTGTACGATTCGGGCGTGAAGGAAATTTCGCGCAACGGCGTGGACGACAAGGACGGCTTCATCTGGCCCAGCTATGTGGAGGACATCATGGGCCCGATGCTGTTCGACTACGGCTACGGTCCTTTCCGCTGGGTATGCCTCAGCGGAAAGCACGAGGACCTGGTCAAGACCGACCACGCCGCCATGGAGTGCATCGACCCGGACCGCCGCGGACAGGACCGCGACAACTACAACTGGATACGCGACGCCGAGAAGAACGCGCTCGTAGTAGGCAGCCAGGCCCGCATCCTGTATCAGGACGCCATGGGGCGCCTGCGCATAGCCTTGAAGTTTAACGAAATGGTGCGCAACGGCGAGGTAGGCCCCATCATGCTGGGCCGCGACCACCACGACGTGAGCGGCACAGACTCACCCTTCCGCGAGACCAGCAACATCAAGGACGGCTCGAACGTGATGGCAGACATGGCCGTGCAGTGCTTTGCCGGCAACTGCGCCCGCGGCATGAGCCTTGTGGCCCTGCACAACGGCGGCGGCGTAGGCATAGGCAAAGCCATAAACGGCGGCTTCGGAATGGTGTGCGACGGCTCGGAGCGTGTTGACGAGATACTGAAACGCGCCATGCTGTGGGACGTGATGGGCGGTGTGGCCCGCCGCAGCTGGGCCCGCAACCCCAACGCCATGGAGACCGTGCGCGAATGGAATGACACTCAGGGCGACCGTGGCTTCATGATCACCGAGCCTTATATCGTGAATGACGAACTTCTTGACAAATTAGACATCTAATGGCCGTAGTCCTATGAAGAAGATAATAGAATGTGTGCCCAATTTTTCAGAGGGGCGCGACAAGGCGAAGATAGACGAGATTGTAAAGGCGATAGAGCAAGGCGGCGACGTCCGCGTGCTTGACGTTGACCCGGGCGAGGCCACGAACCGTACGGTAGTGACCTTCGTGGGCGAGCCGGAGGCGGTGTGCGACGCGGCGATAGCCGGAATGCGCAAGGCCGCCGAGCTGATAGACATGCGCACGCATCACGGCGCGCACCCGCGTATGGGTGCCACCGACGTGCTGCCGCTGATCCCCGTGTCGGGCATTACCCTGGAGGAATGCGCCGAACTGGCACGCAAGCTGGCCGAACGCGCAGCCACGGAGCTGAACATACCCTGTTACAGCTACGAGGCCGCGGCTTTCACACCCGAGCGCAAGAACCTGGCTGTTTGCCGCGAAGGTGAGTACGAAGGTCTGCCCGAACGCTTAGGTCACGAGGGTAAGGGTCCCGATTTCGGCGACCGCCCGTTTGACGAGGGAGTGGCGCGTACCGGATGCACAGCCGTAGGTGCACGCGATTTCCTTATTGCCGTGAACTTCAACCTCAACACCACCAGCACGCGCCGCGCCAACGCCATAGCATTCGACGTGCGCGAGAAGGGACGCCCCAAGCGCGAGGGAGGCAAGCTGACCGGCAAGCCGATGAAGGACGAGAACGGCAACACCATCATGATTCCCGGCACTCTGAAGGGTACCAAGGCCATAGGATGGTACATAGATGAATACGGCATCGCCCAGGTGTCGATGAACATAACCGACATGAAGGCCACACCGCTGCATCGCGCTTTCGACGAGGTGAGCCGTGCCGCCATGGCCCGCGGTCTGCGCGTCACCGGTACGGAGATAGTCGGTCTCGTACCCAAGTCGGCCATACTCGATGCCGGCAAGCATTACCTCAGGATGCAGAACCGTTCGCTCGGCATCCCGGAGAACGAAATCATCAAGATAGCAGTCAAGTCGATGGGACTGGACGACCTCAAGCCGTTCAAGCCCGAGGAGAAGATAATAGAATCGATGTTGGGAGGCCATAAGAAGGGCCTTGTCGACATGACCCTGACGGAGTTTGCCGACGAGACGTCGAGCGAATCGCCGGCACCCGGCGGCGGCTCTATCTCGGCCTACATGGGAGCGTTGGGCGCAGCCCTCGGCGCTATGGTGGCCAACCTGTCGGCCCACAAGGCCGGATGGGACGACCGCTGGGAGGAATTCTCCGATCAGGCCGTCAAGGGCCGCGAGATCCAGGAGAAACTGATGCACCTGGTCGACGAGGACACCGACGCCTTCAACCGCATCATGGCCGTGTTCGCCATGCCGAAAGGCACCCCCGAGGAGAAGGAGGCCCGCAGCGCAGCCTTGCAGAAGGCCACGCTGTATGCTACCGAGGTGCCCCTGCGCACCATGCGCGAGTCGTTCCGGGTATTCGAACTGGTAAAGGCTATGGCCCTCAACGGCAACCCCGCGTCGGTGAGCGATGCCGGCGTAGGAGCGCTTGCCGCACGTGCCGCAGTGTTCGGCGCATGGCTTAACGTCAAGATCAACGCCGCCGGACTCAAGGATCGCGAACAGGCCGACAAACTGCTGAAGGAAGCCGCAGACATCGCCGAAAAGGCGCAGAAGGAGGAGGCCGAGGTGCTGGATATAGTAAATCAGAAAATATCTTAAGAGCTTGTTTAATAATAAATGTTGACGGCAGGGTCGCATGTCTTGAGCTGATTTTCGTTCTGTGACGAAGGAGTGTACTGGACGTACACGACTGAGGAACAGGACGAAAAGCGGCCAAGACATGCGAGTCTGGGGTAACTTCAATAATTTTATATGATAATGAATATTTCATTTAGAGGTGTTAACAATAGTGAAAAGATGAATAAATATTACCAAGACCTGTCAGACATCGGCATCTTTCCGTCTGCTCTTCGGTCGTTATGGAACCCCATAACTCCCTCTTCGCAAACGAAAATCTGCCTGATGTCTGACAGCCCTGCCATTAACATTTATTATTAAACAAGCTCTAAGACCATAATGAGAAGACTGGTCATAACCAACGCCAATATATACACGCCCGTCGGCACCGCAGGAAAACGCGGTGTCGAAATGGGTGATATATTGCATATCGAGAAGGGCGGAATCATCATCGAGGACGGGATAATCCGCTGGGTCGGTCCCGAATCGGAGATGCCGGAGCCTGAAGGCCATGTGCGCGACGAGGTGTATATGGACGCCTTAGGGCGCGCCGTGTTGCCCGGATTCGTCGACAGCCACACGCATCTGGTGTTCGGTGGTTATCGCCCGGAGGAGTTCGGCTGGCGGCTGAAAGGGGACACGTACATGAGCATCATGGAGCGTGGCGGTGGCATACAGAGCACCGTGAACGCCACCCGCGCCGCATCGGCCGAGGAACTGCGCGAAAAAGCGGAATGGTACCTTGACGAGATGAGCGCAATGGGCGTCACCACCGTTGAGGCCAAGAGCGGCTACGGACTCGACACCGAGACAGAGGAGCGGATGCTGCGCGTCATCAAGGAGCTTGCCGAGGATCCCGAACGCAAGGTGGATGTGGTGTCCACATTCCTGGGCGCACACGCCGTGCCTAAGGAATACAAAGGACGCACCGCCGAGTATGTGGACCTGATCATTAAGGAGATGTTGCCGCGCTTCCGCGACATGGCGGAGTTCTGCGACATATTCACCGAGAAGAACGTGTTTGAGCTGGAGGACTCGCGCCGACTGCTTGTGGCCGCCCGCGAGGCAGGTTACAAGCTGAAGATGCACGCCGACGAGATAGTGTCGTTGGGTGGCGCCGAACTGGCCGCCGACCTGCACGCTGTCTCGGCCGACCATCTGCTGCACGTCAGCGACGAGGGAATACGCCGTATGGCCGAATCAGGCACCGTGGCCACGCTGCTGCCCCTGACGGCCTTCGCGCTGAAGGAGGAATACGCCCCGGCCCGTAAGTTCATAGACGCCGGATGCGCCGTGGCACTCGCCACCGACCTGAATCCCGGCTCATGCTTCTCAGGCTCAATACCGCTGACCATCGCCTTGGCGTGCATCTACATGAAGATGAGTGTGGAGGAGACGCTGACGGCGCTTACGCTGAACGGTGCGGCCGCCATCGACCGCGCTGACCGCATAGGCAGCATCGAGGCCGGCAAGCAGGGAGATGTGGTGATTTTGCACTTCGACACGCTCGACGCACTCCCTTACTACGTGGGTATGAACTGCGTGGATGTGACAATAAAGAACGGAATAATACTATAAGGACATGTCAGAACATAAGATATATGAAGTGGGCAGCGGCGAGCTGACCTATGACGAAATAGAGAGAATACTTAAGGAAGGCAAGGAGCTGCGCCTTTCGGAAGCCGCCCGCAAGCGGATAGAGCATTGCCGCTCGTACCTGGACCATAAGACGGACCATGACACCGAGCCGATATACGGCGTGACAACGGGCTTCGGTTCGCTGTGCAGCAAGCACATTAGCCGCGACGAGCTGTCGACCCTGCAGGAAAACCTGGTAAAGAGTCACAGCTGCAGCGTAGGCACGCCGGTAAGCCCGGAGATAGTGAAGCTGATGCTGCTGCTCAAGGCGCACGCCCTGTCGATGGGCTTCAGCGGCGTACAGGTGTGCACGGTGGAGCGCATTATCGACATGTACAACAACAACGTGCTGCCCGTGGTGCGCGACCGCGGCTCGCTCGGCGCCAGCGGCGACCTGGCTCCCTTGGCCAACCTGTTTCTGCCGCTGATAGGCGAGGGGGACGTGTGGATGGACGGCGAACAGGTGCCGGCCCGCAAGGCTCTGGAGAAATATGGCTGGGAACCGATCAGGCTGAAGAGCAAGGAGGGTCTTGCGTTGCTGAACGGTACGCAGTTCATGAGCGCCAACGGCATAAAGGCGCTGATAGACGGCTGGCACATGGTGAACTGTTTCGACCTCTTCGGCGCCATGTCGCTCGAGGCTTTCGACGGCCGCATCGAACCCTTCCTGGACTGCATACAGCAGGTGCGTCCGCATCCCGGACAGATAGAGACGGGCCGTGTTTATCGCGCGCTGCTGAAGGGGAGCGAGATCATAGCGCGTCACAAGGAGCATGTGCAGGATCCCTATTCGTTCCGCTGCATCCCGCAGGTGCACGGCGCCATCAAGGACGCAATGCTTCACGTGACGGACGTGCTGCATATCGAGATCAATTCCGTAACCGACAATCCTACCGTATATCCGGACGAGGATATGGTGGTGTCGGGCGGCAACTTCCACGGCGAGCCGTTGGCACTGGCGTTCGACTACATGGGCGTGGCGCTGCATGAACTCGGCAACATATCGGAGCGTCGCGTGGCGCAGCTGATAGACGGTCAGCGCGGCCTTCCCGAGTTCCTTGTGGCCCATCCGGGACTTAACTCCGGCTTCATGATTCCGCAGTATGCCGCCGCCTCGATGGTGAGCCAGAACAAGATGTACGCATGGCCCGCGTCGTGCGATTCGATAGTGAGCAGCAACGGCCAGGAGGACCTCGTGTCGATGGGTGCGAACGCCGCCACAAAGCTGCACAAGATAATCGACAACCTGAAGTACATCGCCGCCATCGAGCTGATGAACGCCGCTCAGGGCATCGAGTTCCGCCGTCCGCTGAAGTCGTCGCCTTACATCGAACACGTGCTGGAGGAATACCGCAAGGTAGTGCCTTTCATACAGGAGGATGTGGTGATGAACTACTATATCCGCCGCACAATGGACTTCCTCGACGGATTCGAGGTTAATCTGGAGACTGAAGTCTCAGATTGAAGTTGAGAGAGTTTAAAGAGTTGAAAAAGTTAAGATAATAGTTCAGACTCGGAAATCCGGACTATACATTTTGACACGAACATAAAAAGACCGCCGACCCGAAAGCCGGCGGTCTTGCCATATAATAACAGGGGGTAATTGGGTTACTTGAGAATCACTTTGCTCACCTTGGAGCCTTGCTTTACGATGTACAGGCCCTTGGCGGGATTGTTCACCTTCACGCCGTCCAGGGTGTAGTAAACGGCCGGGGCGTTGTCCGTAGCAATAGAGGCTACACCCGAGTTGACTTCCTTTTTGATGGAAATGGAGTTGGTAAGAGTGTTGGCCGCAACGGTGTATGTGCCGTCTTCTTCGATACTCCACTGAGAATCATTAGGGTCGGTCTGACCCAGAACCATCTTGTCGGGATCGTTGGCATCCTTGAAGTAGAAATACTTTGCAGCGAACGAACCGCCACCCTTGATTACAGTGGCGATTTTGAATGTGCCGGCTTTCAGAGCCACGGTGCTGGAATATACGTATGGAGTGTTAATGGACTGATAGAGTGGAGTGCCGGCGTCCACGCTCCATTCGCCCGGGGTCGCGCTGCCCACCATGAAGATGGAGCAGAGATTGATGTGAGTGTCCTGATATTCGGACTTGACGATCTCGGCCTCCATTGTGTCCAGGTCTACCGACATATAATAGTTGCCGTCCTCGGGAACCTGAATCTTGCCGTACCCTTCGTCATTGGTGCCCTTTGCCAGCTGAATCTTGCCGTCAGTGAGGGTTGCGCCTGCGGCAGCACCGATTTCCTCGTTGCCGAAATCGGTCGTGGTCAGGAACTTGAAGTCCTTATTGGCGGTCAGGTATAGGGTGCCTGTGTACACCTGGCTCTCGGGGCGAGATACGATAGCCGTGGCGTCATCAAGGCTCCATTTAGAGGGCGTCGCGTCTCCGACTACCCACAGGTTGGCGGCCTGTGCGACGACGGCCGACGATACGAGCAGCGATGCTGCCATCAGTTGGTTGATGTGTAACATAGTTTAAGTTTTTAATGGTTTATGGTTTTGGTTAATAATTGGGATTTCAATATCGGCTTAACTTAAGGTGATTGTCGGGGCCGGGGGCGCCATTGTGAGGCGTTCCCGGCCCCGTATGAATCATTTGCTGAGTCTTACAATCTTGCAGCCGTGAGCGGGCACAGTAGCCGTGATTGATGCGGATTTACCCTCATCGGCGTGGCGCCACAGGTCGCGCTGGTTCCATTCACCCGATATGCCCAGGTCGGAGAGGGCAAGCGAGTAGGAGCGGGCGCTGTCGTCGCGGTTGAACAGGCCGACAACGTAATCGCCGTTGGACATCTGGCCGTACCATACCTCGTTGTTCTTGTCATTGAGTTTGTCGGACAGCGGCTTACCCACGAACTTGTCGGTGTTCAGCTCCAGCATTTCGGAGTTGGTGTAGAACTTCAGGTTGTCGCCGATGGTGTGGTACTGGTCGGCCACGGTTACGGGACCGCCGGCCATGAGCTGCAGCGATACCACAGTCTCGCGCTCGGCGTCGCTGTCGAACTTGTTGAGGCGGATGAAGTCGCCGTCGAGTATCACCTTGTCGCGGCCCGAAATGTGCGACCAGTAGGTGAAGCCGTCGAACATGTTCATGCAGTTGGGCCAGTTGGTGTACGACTTGCCTTTGTCCTGGGCCGAGCAGTGCCACCAGCCGCCGCCGGCGGTGTCGGCCACGATACGCACCATGTTGCCGTATTTGGCCTCGACTTCGGCGTCATTGAACAGATGGGGCATCACCAGTGAGGTGAAAATGCCGTATTTCTTGGCGGACTCGGCTATGTAGGTCAGGGCGCGTGCGTACGATTCGCGGCCGTAACCGCGGCCTACGGTGCCCATGTTGCGGTCCTTGCCGTCCTCGTACCACGACAGGAAGTCCATGCGGATGTATTCCACACCCAGGTCGTGGTAATGCTTGAAGAATCCGTCGATGTATTCACGCGCGCCGGGATTGTCGGCCACTACCCAGTGGAACCAGCGGTCGTCGGCCTTGGGATTCATCACCTCGGTGGTGCCGTTATAGTACAGCGAGCCGAAATAATAGTTGGAGCCCTCGATGGCCGTATCGCGCGGACCGTGTATCCACAGTGGATTGTCGTATACTCCCAATTTCAGGCCCTTGGCCTTGCATTTGTCGGACAGGTCCTTCAGCGACATGGAGCCGTAATGGGTCATGTAGCCCGAGGCGTCTTTGGCCAGCATCGGGATGAAACCGTCGGTGCATATCATGTCGTAGCCGTAAGGCTTCAGGTCGGTGGCGACCCAGTCGATGATCTTGTCCCACTCGTCGGCGCTGATGTCCATCTCCTCGTTGGACACGCCGGCTTGCTCCTTGTCGTAGCAATATTCGTACACGCTCCAGTACAGCGGCGCCTTGTAGGTGTGGATTTCGCCCACTTCCGGAAGTTCGGGCAATTCAAACTTCGGAGGATAGTGCATTTCTATGTCTTTGGAACAACTCGCAAGCGCCAGCGTAGCCAGTGCGGTCGCAATTACGTTCATGGTTCTCATATTATCTTGTGGTTATTCTTTAAAATCGGTTGTAATGGTCATGTTCTTGGTGTCGAGTGTTACGATGTAAGTGCCCTCGTCGGTGACGTTCCACTTATAGTCGGGATCTCCGGCCCGGAATATCATGTCGGAAGCCGACACACCGTTCTTCGAGATTGTCACGCCTTCCTTGGAAGGACGGTAGAACTCGGCACCGAAGTCCCTGGTGAAGCAGGCCTTCATCTCGCCGTTCACCAGTTTGCCTTCCCATGTATAGACGCCTTCCTTGCCGTCGACGGGTGTCATTTCGGTGGCGTTGTCCAGTTTCCAGCCGCCGGGTGTGGCGTTGCCTATCATGTAGAGGGGAGCGGGCTTGACGTCGCCGCTCAGGAACACGGCGTCGAATGTCATGGCCTCGGTGTCGAATGTCAGACGGTACTTGCCGGCCACGGTCACTTCCCACTGGTCGTCGGGGTCTGTGGTGAACACCATCTCGTGCGAGCTGACACCCTTGTCCGATACGGTGATGCCCGAAGTGGCGGGACGGTAGAACGGAGCGTCGAAGCTGCGCTCGCGGGCTGCCTTGAAGGTGCCGCGGCCAAGCTCGCCTTCCCATACGAAGATGTTGTCGTTCTCCGCGTCGGCTGTGATTTCGGTGGCATTGTCCAGACTCCATCCCCCCTCGGTGGCCTCGCCGATCATATACAGCTTGGAGGCAGGTTTGAATTCGCCGACATACTGCGCGTCGACGGTCCAGTTCTTGAGGTCGAAGGTCATGCGGTAGATGCCCGGGGTCTCGACCTTCCATTTGTTGTCGGGAGCGGCGGTGAACACGAAGTTGTTTTCCTCGATTCCGTCCTTGTTGATCTTGACGTCGGCGTGTGCCGGACGTATGAAGGGAGCGTCCCAGTCTCCGGTGACGATGCAGGCCTTGAGTTCGCCGGCATAAAGCTTGCCTTCGAACACGAACTCATACTGCGACTTCTTCTCCGCTGCCGTGGGATTGTCGATGTCCCATGTGTTCAGAGGCGATGCGTCGCCGACCAGATACAGGTTATCGGTCTCGATAGGCTCGATTTCGGGGGCCTGGGGACCACTGACGTATGTGGCGCTGTATTTCCAGTTGCGCAGGTCGAACGTCAGCGAATATACACCGGCGTCGGCTACGACCCACTTGTTGTCGGGATCGCCGGCGTGCATGGCGAACTTTTGGTCGGTCGTGCCGTTCTTGTCGATGGCGGTGCCGTTGATTTCAGGACGGATGAACGCCACGTCCCAGCTGCCTTTGGTGAGACACAGTTTCATTTCGCCGGCGTTCAGGCTGCCTTCCCAAGTGAACACTAAGGGGTCTTCCTCAGTTGCGGTCAGCGGCGTGGGGGCGTCGATGCTCCAGCCGTTGGGGGTGGCGTCGCCCACCATGTAGAGCGTCGAGGTCTTGATGGGGAGGTCGCCTTCGTATATAATCAGGTCTTTCTCGTCCTCGCACGCTGTGAGGGTCAGCATTCCGGCTGCGAGTACGGACAATATGTTTCTCAGTTTCATAGTCTCTTTATTTATCGGCCGTAACCCGGGTTCTGCACCAGATTCGGATTGGAGTTAAGAATGGTTCGTGTAATCGGGAATAAAGCTGTGTGGTCGTCGGCATCGGGAGTCTTGTCCCACCAGCGGCCGGTGTTGAATTTGCCGAAACGTATCAGATCGATGCGGCGGCGGCTCTCGGCGAAGAACTCGCGGCCCCACTCGTCAAGCATCTCTTTCTCGTCGAAACGCACCTTGCCTTCGGGCGAATAGAGCACGTCGTCGAGTTTGTCGGCGGGATAGTTGCGTTTGCGCACCGAGTTCAGCAGTTTGGCAGCCGAAGTGCGGTCGCCCTGGCGCATCTTGGCCTCGGCCAGCGAGTAAATCACCTCCGGCAGACGAATCTCGGTATAGTCGCTTGCAAGCTGGTTGGGGTCGTTGTCGTCGTAGAAGGGATATTTCACGAAATGCCATCCCGAGTTGTGGTCGCCGGTGGAAAGCTTGCTGGTCTTGTCGGCGGGCCATCTTGTGGGGTCGAGCGACTGGAAGCGGCCCACTGCGTCGCGCAGATAGAGGTCGTAGGGCTGTTCGGGAGCGCGCAGACGCTTGGTCTCGCCCGTCTCGGCATCCTTGTATTCCAGATAACCGAACAGGAACATACCCTCGCGGCGGCTGTTGCCGAGGTTGGTGTAGAACTTCATGCGCTCGTCGCCTTCATACTTGCGGAAATTCTGAATCGGCATACCCAGTTCGTAGTCGTAGAGGTTGCCGTCCAGGTCGTAGCTGGGCGATGCGGCATACTTGGTGTTGTGGCCCACGCCCGACTTGGTGTCGTTGAAGAAGTCAGCGGCCTTGGCCGGAACGGTCCAGCCGTATGTGTCGCCGTCATAGTGCCAGTGGGTGTAACCGCGCGAGCCTGGGAATCCGAATATCACCTCGTCGCAGGTGTCGTTGTCCCAGTCGAATGCCGCATCCCAGCGGTCGGCCAGGGCATAGTCGCCGTATTGGCCGTCGAGTATGGCCTGTGCGTATGTCTCGCAGTCCTTGTAGCGGTTCTCGCCTACATATACCTCGGCGTTGAGATAGAGGCGAACCAACAGCGCGGCGGCAGCGGCCTGTGTCCACTGTCCCTGGATGGTAGCGTTGTTGCCCAGACCCACCTTGCGCACTAACAGCGAGGTGCAGTCCTTAAGCTCGGACTCGATGAAGTCGAATACCTCCTTGGGCTCGGCCTGCGGATTGCTCGGGCGGTCGCTGTAAGTAGTGACCAGGGGCACGTTGCGGAACGCGTCGAGCAGACGGATATAGAACCAAGCGCGGAGTGCGCGGCACTGGCCACGGAGGTTGTTGAACTCAGCCTCGGTGAAGCCGAACGATTCGGGCTTGAAGCGGTTCAGGTCCTCGATTACGAGGTTGCACTGCATGATGCCCTGGAAGCAACCGTTCCATTCGGTCTGAGCCTCGCCCAGGTCGTCGACGGTCCATGTGTGGTAATGCAGACGCTCCCACTTGCCGCCGTCGTTCCACCATCCGTCGCGCGTGGGGGTGATGAGCTGGTCGGCTGTCAGCTCGTTCAGCACGTGACGGCTGCCGATGCTCCAGAATGCGTGCTCGAAGGGACGGAACACGGCGCGGATCACGTCGTTCTTGGTATTATAGTAATTTTCGGAGCCTACCTGGTCGTACAGATTCTCGTCCAGATCGGTGCAGGAACCCAGCGACAGGGCCGCTACGGCGGCTATGGCTGCGACTGTTGGCTTAAATATATTCATTGTTTGTCGGTTTTTAGATTTGGACTTAAAGGTCAACCTGGATTCCTGCTATGAACTGGCGTGTGGAGGGATAGTACGAACGTCCGCCCTGTGCGCCGGGCTGCAGACCGTTGACCTGATAGGTGGAGGGATCCACGCCGCTGAATTTGGTGATGGTGAACACGTTCTTGGCCGTGAAGTAAACACGGATGCGATCCAGGAAGCGGCATTTGGCCAGCGGAATGGTGTAGCCTAACGTCACCATGTCGAGCTTGAAGTAGTCGCCGCGTTCCAGATAATAGTCGGTCACCACGTTGGCCACGTCGGGCGAAACGTAGAAGTTCTTGCCGTAGGCCTTCTTCATCACGTTGCCGTTGAAGTTGCGGGTGCCGTAATAGAAGTCGTGGATGTTGAAGATGTCGTATCCGAAAGCACCGCGGAAGAACAGCGCCAGGTCGAAGTTGCGGTAGCGGAAGTTGTGGCTGGTGGACAGCGTGAACTTAGGCATACCGTTGCCTACGATGCGGCGGTCGTCGTCGGTGCCCTGTGTGGCGCGGATCACGTCGCCGTCCTTGTCGTAGATGAGCCATTCGCCGTCCTGGGTGATTCCGGCGTATTTCCACATATAGAAGTTGCCCAGCGACTTGCCCTTCTCGATGCGCTGCAGGTTGTAGTAGGGATAGGGGTCCTCGGTGCTGCAGACGTTGTAGTAGTCCTGACCCACGTATTCGGAGTTGCTGAACTTCACGAACTTATTGCTCATGGCCGTGCCTACGATGTCGAAGCTGTACGAGAAATTCTTGGTCTCCACGGCGTTGAAGTTCAGGTCGAACTCGAACCCGGTGTTGCGCATGGTTCCTACGTTTACGAACGTCTCGTCGTGGATGTTCGGCGGAACTGGCACTTTGTAGTAGCCGAGCAGATCCTGCTGCGTGCGGTTGAAGTAGTTCAGCGAACCTGAGATGCGGTTGTTCAGCACTGCGAAGTCAAGACCGATGTTCCAGTTCTTGCCTTTCTCCCATCTCAGGTCGGGGTTGACGTTCTTGCCCGGACCCCACACCTGGAAGTACTTGCCGTTGTAGTAGTAATATCCGAAGCCGGACATGGTGTTGATGGACAGGTAGCTGCCGAAGTCCTGGTTGCCGGTCACACCGTAGTCAGCGCGTATCTTGAGTTCGTTGAGCCATTCGGCGCCCTTCATGAAGTTTTCCTGGCTGATGCGCCATCCCAAGGAGACGGCGGGGAAGTTACCCCACTTGTGGTTCTTGCCGAACTTGGACGAGCCCTCGTGGCGCAGTGATGCGGTGAGCAGGTATTTGCCCTCGAAGTCGTAGCTGACGCGGCCGAAGAAGGAGATGAGTTTGGCATCGTTCTTGTAGCTGGACATCATGACCTCGCCTTCCTCCTTGGCCCATTCGCCGGAACCGAGGTTGTCGGCGCCGAGACCGTCGTTGGGGAAGTCCTGGTTTTCGGCGCTGAAGCCGGAATACTGCGAGTACTGATACGAATATCCGATCATGGCCTTGATGTTGTGTCTGTCGGCAATGCGGGTGTCGTAATTGGCGAGCCATTCCAGCACATACTGCTTCTCCTTGGAGTATGAGCGGCTGGCGTAGCCTTCCTGACCGTTGTTGATGCTGACGGTGCTGGTGGAAGGACGGAAGAAGGAGTTGTCGTTGTCATAGACATGGTCGGCGAACATGATCTGTGTCGAGAGGTGATGGTCGCTGATGCCGTTCTTGGCGAACAGGGGGAGGAGGTTGAGCTTGACGGTGGCGTCCCAATCCAGGAGTTTGGTGGTAGCCTTGTCTTTCTCCAGCTTCTGACGTTCCACAGGGTTGGAGCCGGTGATCTGTCCGTAGAAGTTATAGTACTGCGCGGGATTCTCCGGGTCCATCAGGGGAGTGGTGGGGTTTGCCTCGAGAGCGTCCTTGAACACGCTCCAGTCGGCGTTGCTGCGGTCGATGATACGCGGGGCGATGTTGGCGCTGATGGTGAACAGGCCGCCCTTGGTGGTGTGCATGATGGATGCGCGTGCGCCGTATTCGCGACGGCCGGAGCGGAGGTCGATACCGTTTGCGTCGCGGAAGTCGGCGCTGACACGGTAGTTGCTGTTGGAGTTACCGCCGCTCACGGTCAGTGTGTGCTGCTGGGTGAAGCCTGTGCGCGTTACTGCGTCGAACCAGTCGAGGTTGCCGCCGAGGTCTACGCCGCGGTCGCCCCAGCCCAGCTTGACCTCACGGTATTCCTGCGCGCTGAGCATCTTCAGGTCGCGGTTGGCCTTGTCCCAGGCGAACGTGCCGGTGTACGATGTGTGTACCGCGCCGTCGCGCTGGCCCTTCTTGGTGGTTACCAGGATGACGCCGTTCGATCCGCGCGTACCATATATGGCGGAGGCCGCGCCGTCCTTCAGGATGTCGAACGATGCGATGTCGTTGGCATTGATGTTGGTGAGGTTGCCGCCGGGCACACCGTCTATAACGATGAGGGGGCCGAGACCTGCGGAACGTGAGCTGACGCCGCGGATCTGGATGCTGGCCTGGTTATTGGGGTCGCCGGCGCCGGTGTTGGTGATGGACACGCCCGGCACCTTGCCCTGAATCATCATGGAGGGGTCGAGCGAGCTAACAGAGAGGAAGTCCTTCTCGCCTACGTGCGATATGGCCGAGGTCAGTTCCTTCTTGTCCATGGTGCCGTAGCCGATCACGACCACTTCGTTGAGCGAGACCGAATTTTCCTGCATCACCACGTCGATGACGGTGCGTCCCTTGATGGCCTCTTCTACGGGTTCGTAGCCGATGTAAGTGAATTTGATCTTGTCCTTGGCGTCTGCATTGAGACTGTACTTGCCGTCGATGTCGGTGACGGTGCCTGTCTTGGTTCCCGGTACTGTGACGGTGACTCCAATCAGGGGTTCGCCACCGGGTTCAGTCACCGTACCGGTCACTGTTGTCTGCTGGGCGTTTGCCAACGGCGCTCCGATGACCAGCGTAAACAGCAGCGACAGTTTCTGAAATGTGCTGTGGTTTCGAATCATAAATATTAGGATTGTTAAGTTTTTTTCTGGTTGGTTAACAGTAGTTGGATATTGTTGTAGGTCCGAATAGGACATTGCAAAATTATACATAGATTCTTACAGTGTCAATCGTGTAAAGGGAAAATGTAGATGTTTTATAACATTAAATGTTTGATTAATAGGTAAATGAATTTCGGATAAGGTCTAAAATATGTAGCACTTTTTAAGTACTTATGACTTAAAAAAGAGGGTTTTAAGTGTGCCGGAAGTTATATGCCGTGCGCGTATGGATGCCGCTCCTGTCAGAACCGGTTACGATTTGTTACGGTTGACCCGACCGATTTTCATCACCTCGGCTTCGAGTCGGTTGCGGTCTCCGCAGGCCTTGTTACGTATTTTTGTCCGGTAGTTGTATATCGTTGTGACAGAATAGCGGAGGAAAGTGGCGATACGGTCGCTGTCATGGATGCCGAGACGTATCAGGGCGAAGATCCGCAGCTCGGGCGTCAGGGTGCCGGGTTTCTTCTGCACGATGGCTTCGTCGGGCATCAGCAGTGTGTTGAAATCGGTCACGAAGGTTGGAAACAGGCTGAGGAACGTCTTGTCGAACTGGTCGTAGAACATTTTCAGTTCGTTGTCCACCAGGGTAGATGATTTTATCATCTTTTTCAGTTCGTCCATTCGGTTGTCGCCGATAAGACGTCCAATCGACTTACGGTAGGCGTCGAGTTTCTCGATATAAATAAGGCACTGGTCCATGTAACGGCCGATGTACACTTCCTTCATCTCCGAAATCTCGGCGATCGATACGTTTGCCTCGCTGAGATGTTCGTTGGTGACCTTGAGCTGCTCGGTGATCTTGTTGAGCGAGTCGTAGGCGAGTTGCGTTTCCTTTCTGGACCTGGCTATGCGCCGCATCTGCTTGCGCAGATAGAAAATCATTGCGAGAAGCAAGAGCGACAGGATGGTTATTATGGCTATGGCCCATTCCAGTGTGCGTTTCTGTCGCTGTACGGTCTTGATATAGATGCTGTTGATTTTCGGGTAGGTGTCGTTCAGCTCGATGATGCGCAGTCGTGCGTTGCATTTGGTGGCGTCGTCCATGGCGATGGTCATCAGCTGGTACGCCCGGTTCAGGTCTCCCTCCTCGTATAGCATCATGGCCAGCGCGCGGAGCGACATGTATTCGCGCACCGACGACTTCATGTCGGAAATGGACGAGCGCAGCAGCATCTCCTTGCGTTTGTCGTGGTCGCCGAGTTGTTCGTACGATTCGGCCAGGCTCCAGGCGCAGATGGCGTGGTCATGCTCCGACAGGTCGTTGTGGCCGATATACTCGTTCAGAACCCGCACGGCCTCCTCGGCCTTCCCCTTTTTGTTCAGCATATCGGCACGGGTTATGACGTTGGCGAGCGTTCCCGGCGCGTTGACCGATATGATGGAGTCGCGGTATTGGTCGGTCAGGTCGAGGTAATGCCGCTTTACGCCATCGAAATTGGCGAAATCGGCGAGGTGTCCGTACAGGGTGCGCAGTATATGGAAATAATACGGATGCAGATATTCGGGCAGGTCCTTGCGGTGGATGGAGTCCATGATGGATAGCGTCTCATAGTACATTCCGGTGGCGGAATATATGTTGGCGCGGTTCATCAATGCGTTTGCTATCAGGGTATTGTCGCCGGTGCGGCGGGCCACCTGCTCCTCGCGCAGACTGATGTTGTATGCCGAATCCGTATTGAACGATACGTACTCGTCGTAAAGGTGGTTCAGAAAGTCGAAACGCTGTCGGTCGTCGGTGGCACCGCTCAGCTCATTGCGCAGCTGGTTCAGCCGTTTCTCCTTTAGACTGAGGTATATGTCCCTGTTCGCAATGACCTGGTCCAATTGATTCATCAGCGAATCATTCGGAGTCTTTCCGTAGGCTGTCGCGGAGATCGTGGTGAAGAAGCAAAGGAGTATTATGAGTACGGTGCGCATGGTATTCCTAAGCGAAAAATATCAGCAAATATACAATAAATCTTAAAATTATTGGAATATCGGGGTGTTAAATGTTAATTATTTTTTACTAAAAATGTGTTAACGTGCCAAAAGGCCCACAACCGTGCTGATTGTGAGCATAAAAATTAGTTTAAACAACTTCGTGAAATGGTATCGTCAGAATCTGACTACGATTTCGGCTACGAACCGGTCCGGAGACTTGCCTTCGCCCTTCCATTGCGTGTACGCCTCGTAGTTGAGACGGAAGTCGGCGTGCACGGCCTTGAACGTATAGGTGAGGGTCGAGCCGATGGTGACGCGCTGGCGGGCGGCGTCGAATGTGTCGTCGCCGGTCTGTGCCAGCGAGTAATGGTCGGTCATGCCGTCATAACGGGCCTGAACGCTCCAGCGGTTGAATATCCACCACTTAACGGGTATGTGCCAGTCGACGAAGGCGAGGTAGCTGTGCGCGTCCTTATGCTTCGCGTTGCAGTATTTCTCGTACATATATTCGGCGCATACCAGCCAGTTCTTGTTTTCCCATCCTGCGAACCCGTCGATCAGGTTTGCGCGCCGTTCACCGGGCTTGATGGAGGCATATCCGGCACTGAGGCTGAATCCTGCGGGCAGTTTGTAAAGTGCTTTGGCAGACCATGCTACCGTCTTGCTCCACACATTGTGGTCGGCCATGTTGGCGGGGTTGAACGCTCCGGCCTCAAGAGTGAGCGGCGTCTTGGGCAGCGTGTACGACAGTTTGGCGCCGACGGCACGGTAGTTCATCACCTGCTTGGCCATGAACGAGCGGTTGGCGAAATAATAGTTGGCCGGAGCACGGAAAGTCTCGACGCCGAACGGCATACGGAACTGACCGGCCTGAAGCGTAAGACCCTTCACAATGTCGAACTTGCCGTAAGCGTCCAGAATCTTGATCTTTCCCTGGTCGCATAGGTCGAGCTGCACTAAGTATCCGATCTGAGGCATGACCTTGCCTTCGATGGAGAAACGTGCGTTGCGCACCTGAAACCGCTGGTCGCCTGTCTTGGTGTTTATCTCCCAGCGGGGACGGATGGCACCGTGGAAAGTGGGTATGTACGAGAACTTCGGTTCCGCCGGAGCGGAAGTCTCTTTGATGTCGTCGGCTGTGGCTACAAGCGACGTGAAACAAAGGGGGAACGCGGCCAGAATGAGGCCGCGTACCCTCCGGGTATGGTTTATTGTCATGATTTCGGGTTAGAGGATAGTTCAGAGGAATCAGAGGAATCTGAGTTATCAGAGGAATCAGAGGACTCAGAGTTATCAGAGGAATCAGAGGACTCAGAGTTATCAGAGTCTTCAGAGTTATCAGAGGAATCTGAATTCCCGGACTCGGATTATTTCGACGGCTTCCAGTCGGGGTCGAGGATGGCGTCGAGGGCGCCGGTGATGGCCCCGCGATCCATGTGACGGCCTATGAACACAATCTTGTCCATGCGGTCGCCGTACACGGGATCCCAGTCGCGCATCAGTCCCGGCTCGTTGGCCAGAAGCATTCGTAGGTCATCCTCCGGTGCCGTGGCATACCATTTGCCAGCGGGAGTGAGACGTTTCTGACGTCCGGCCTGCTCGAACAGATACGACATGTCGGGATTCTCCACGAAATAGCACACACCCTTGGCACGAATCACCGAATCCGGCCAGTATTTGGCGCAGAAATAGTCGAACTTGTTCAGCGAGAAAGGCTTGCGGGCGAAATACACGAATGTGCCGATGCCGTATTCCTCGGCCTCGCCTTCGTCGTCATGGTGATGATGGTGGTGATGATGATGGCCATGCTCATGCTCGTGTTCATGTTCATGCTCGTGCTTGTGCTCGTGTTCATGTTCATGTTCATCCTCGTTGTTGTCCTGGTTCTCAAGTTCCTTGACCCAGGTTGCCGAGGTGGCTACCTTTTCGAAATCGAACAGGTGTGTGTGGATCAGGTCATCGAGGGGAACGTTACAGAAATCGCATTCGATGATTTTGGCCGTGGGCTGGATTGCCTTGATCACGGCATGAACCTTGTCGGCGTCCCGGCGGCTGATTTCGGATATTTTGTTGAGCAGGATGATGTCGCAGAACTCTATCTGCTGGATCACCAGATTCTCGATGTCCTCCTCGTCGATATTGTCGCGGGTCAATGCATCGCCGCTTTCGAACTCGTCGCGGAGACGGAGGGCATCGACTACAGTCGTGATGCAGTCCAGATAGATGTTCTTGCCTGCCTGGAACTCGCTGCCCATCTGCGGCAGTGCGCAGATGGTCTGGGCTATCGGTTCGGGTTCGCAGATGCCGCTGGCCTCGATCACGATGTAATCGAACTTGCCCGATTCGGCGAGGTCGCATAGCTGCTTGGCCAGGTCGGTTTTCAGCGTGCAGCAGATACATCCGTTCTGCAGCGGTACCAGCGAGTCGTCGCCGGCATTGACCACACCTCCCTTGGCTATGAGGTCGGCATCGATGTTGACTTCGCCTATGTCGTTGACTATTACGGCGAACTTAATGCCCTGACGGTTGCCCAGGATGTTGTTGAGCAATGTGGTCTTGCCGCTGCCGAGGTATCCGGTGAGGAGCAGTACGGGAATCTGTGTATTCATCTTTCAGCGCGTGTGGGATTGTTGAGGAAATCTTCGTAGGCGAGTTTCAGGCCCTCGTCAAGCTCGGTGGAGTAAGTCCAGCCTAACTTCCTGGCCTTGTCCACGTTCAGCAGCTTGCGCGGGGTGCCGTTGGGTTTGGTGGTGTCCCACACTATCCGGCCTTCGTAACCGACGGTACGGGCCACCTTTTCGGCCAGCTCCTTGATGGTCAGCTCCTTGCCGGATCCGGCATTGACCGTCTCGTTGCCTGAATAATTGTTCATCAGGAACACGCAGAGGTTGGCGAGGTCGTCCACGTACAGGAACTCGCGGAGGGGAGATCCGTCGCCCCAGCATATCACTTCGGGCTGATTGGCGAGCTTGGCTTCGTGGAAGCGTCGTATCAGGGCCGGGAGCACGTGCGAGTGCACGGGGTGGTAGTTGTCGTTGGGACCGTACAGGTTGGTGGGCATCACCGAGATATAGTCGGTGCCGTACTGACGGTTGAGGTATTCGCAATATTTCAGGCCGGAGATTTTGGCCAGTGCGTAAGCCTCGTTGGTGTGCTCAAGCGCCGAGGTGAGCAGGCAGCTTTCGGGCATGGGCTGGGGCGCCATGCGGGGATAGATGCACGACGAGCCGAGGAATTCCAGTTTCTTGCAACCATTCTTCCAGGCGGCGTGTATCACGTTCATTTCCAGCATCATGTTGTCGTACATGAAATCGGCCGGATGCAAGTCGTTGGCCTGGATTCCACCCACTTTGGCGGCGGCGAGGAATACGTACTCGGGACGTTCGGTGGCGAAAAACTCGTTGACTGCCACCTGGTCGGTGAGGTCGAGCTCGGCGTGAGTGCGGGTAATGATGTTGTCGTAGCCCTGACGGCGCAACTCCCTTACAATGGCGGATCCGACCATGCCACGATGGCCGGCTACGTATATCTTTGATTGCTTGTCCATTGATGTATGTTATAAAGCGTCGGCCCGATTCCTGATCCGGATATGGGCCGCTTCGATATTTTCTGCAAAATTAGCAATTTTTTACGTAATAATCAAGGCGGCAAGGTGATGGGGTATGCCCCCTTTTGATTTTCTCCATCTTTTTTAGTAATTTAGCGGTAGAATATCAAGAACAGAGAGAAATGGCAAAACTTTATCCCATCGGCGTACAGAGCTTCGCGAAACTCCGCGAGGACGGTTATACATACGTTGACAAGACAGCTTTTATAGAAAAACTGATAAAGGAAGGCAACTGTTACTTTCTGAGTCGTCCGCGTCGGTTCGGCAAGTCCCTGCTTCTTTCCACCATCGAGGCATTTTACCGGGGACAAAAGGAGCTTTTCGAGGGATTGGCGATAAGTCACATGGAGCATGACTGGCAGCCGCATCCGGTGTTGCACATCGCTCTGAAGCATACGAATATAACAAGCCGGAAAGCCTGTTGAATAAGTTTGACTATGATTTCCGAGTCTGGGAACAGCTGTACGGCACTGAAATGCAATCCGCATCCCATGCCGACAGATTCCGCTATATTATAGAACAGGCGTATGCCAAGACCGGCCAAAAGGTGGTGATTCTGATAGACGAGTACGATAAGCCATTGCTGGACACAGCCGGGAATAAGGAACTTCAGGACATATACCGCTCCCAGCTTAAATCCATTTACGGCGGATTGAGGCGCGAAGACTGCAGGCACAGGCCGACACACGCCTCATTGTCCGAAATGCGGTAAGCCGATGTTGAGAAGGATGCAGCGAAAGGGCCGGATGCAGGGGCGTGAATTCTGGGGTTGCAGCGACTATGCGAGATGCAACGGGATTCTGCCGATCAGTCAGACTTAATCCCGATTAATCAAGATAAATCGAGAACAATCGGGATAATCAGGATTAATCAGGATTAATCGAGATAAATCGAGATGAATCAGGATAATCGGGCTAAATCAAGAATAATGAAAACTCTAAATACTATGCGTAAAATAATGACAATGGCGGCGGCCGGGCTGGTGTGTCTGGCGGCAAGCGCGGCCAAGACGTGGGAGTACAGGCCGTCGGTTTCGATCTTAGGCGACAGCTATTCCACTTACGAGGGTTATATCAAACCGGCTACCAACGAGATGTGGTACTTTGCCAATGAATCCGGCGACCGTACCGACGTGCGCGACGTGACCCAGACATGGTGGTGGCTGTTCATCAAGGAAAACGGCTTCCGGCTGGAGCAGAACAATTCATATTCCGGCTCGACTATATCGTACAAGGGGTATAACGAGAGCAACTACCAGCCCCGCAGCTTCATAACCCGCGTCAACAACTTGGGCAGCCCGGACATCCTGCTGATTTTCGGCGCCACCAACGACAGCTGGGCCAACGTGGAGGTGGGCGAGTACAAGTGGGAAGGACAGACCGACATGGACCTCTATACCTTCCGTCCTGCCATCGCCCGGCTGATGAAGGATGTGACCGTGCGTTATCCCAACGTGGACATCTACTATATCATCAACAGCGAGCTGCGTCCCGAGATAGTGGAGTCGGTCGAGACGGCCTGCAGGAAATATGGCGTGCCTACCATCCGGCTTAAGGATATAGACAAGATAAACGGCCATCCCTCCATCAAGGGAATGCGTCAGATTGCCGATCAGCTTAAGGAAGCAATCTGCAAGTGAAAGCCTTGCGGGCGGCCTCGGAAAGCAACGCGATATGCTCCGGCGTGGTGCCGCAGCATCCGCCCACTATGTTCAGCAATCCGTCGGCAAGCAAAGGCTTCACAGTGTCGACAAACGCTTCGGGAGTCAGGCTGTAATTGCCCATGCGGTCGGGGAGACCTGCATTGGGGTAGAATATGATGGGGTACGGAGATTTATGGGCAAGCTCGCGTACGTGTCTTGCGAGGGAATCGGGACCCGAGCCGCAGTTGAAGCCTACGGCATCGGGTCGGAATTCCTTAACGATGGCCAGCACCGCATCCAACGTATGACCTGACAGCAGACGGCCCGAGGCATCGGAAATGGTGACGGATACAATAAGCGGGATGTCCGATTGGAATGCATCAACGGCCTGGTGTATTCCGAACAGCTGTGCCATGATGTTGAGGGCGTCGAAGCATGTCTCGAGAATTATCAGGTCCACGCCGGCACGTATCAGAGCTTCCGACTGCTGACGTGCGGCCTCGGCCAATGTGTCGAAGTCAACGGCGCGGTGAGCCGGGTCGTCGACTTCATCGGTGAGCGAGGCGGCTACTGGCGTAGGTCCCATGGACCCGGCCACGAAACGGGGACGCGACGGATCGAGTCCCTCGGCGCGCTGCGTTTCGGCGCGGGCTATCTCCACACCGCGGCGGTTCAGCTCTTCCACACGGTGCTCCATTGCGTATTCCTGCTGGGAAATGGCGTTGGAGTTGAACGTGTTTGTCTCGATTATGTCGGCGCCTGCGTCGAGATACGAGCGGTGTATGGCCGCCACCACGTCGGGGCGCGTGATGTTGAGCATATCGACGTTGCCTCCGGCCGTGGCCGGCGAACGCTGAATCCGCACACCAAGCGACCCGTCGAGCACAAGGACGCGGCTGCGCATCAATTCACGGAAAAGACGGCTGCGACTCACACGATTCCCTGCGCCATCATGGCCTTGGCCACCTTGATGAAACCGGCGGTGTTGGCACCCTTCACATAGTTGCAGTAGCCGTCCTCCTGCACGCCATATTTGAGGCACTGCGCGTGGATGTCGGCCATGATGTGCTTCAGCTTCTCGTCCACTTCCTCGGCGGTCCAGGTGAGGCGCTGGCTGTCCTGAGCCATCTCCAGGCCGGACACCGACACGCCGCCGGCGTTTGCAGCCTTGCCGGGAGCGTAAAGTATCTTGGCATTGATGAATTCATGCACGGCCTCGGCTGTGGAAGGCATGTTGGCACCCTCGCTCACGGCGATGCAGCCCTGTTTCAGCAATGCGCGGGCATCGTCGCCGTCAATCTCGTTCTGCGTGGCCGACGGCATGGCGATGTCGCACTTGGCGATTTTCCAGGGACGCTCGCCGGGATGGTATTCGCAGCCCGGCTCCTGAGCCAGCTCGCTGAGACGGCCGCGATACATCATCTTCAGTTCGAATATCTTCCGGAACAGTTCGGGCGTGATGCCGTCGGGCACATATAGAGTGCCGTCGGAATCGGACATGGATACGGGCACCGCGCCGAGAGCCAGCAGTTTCTCGCAAGTGTAGAGCGCGACGTTACCTGCGCCAGAGATGGCCACACGCTTGCCTGCCAGCTCGATGTTCTTTGTGCCGAGCATATTCAGCAGGAAGTAGACGTTGCCGTAGCCGGTAGCCTCGGGACGCATCAGCGAGCCGCCGAAGTCCAGTCCCTTGCCTGTGAAGCTGCCCGTGAACTCGCGGGTCATCTTCTTGTACCAGCCGAACATATAGCCCACTTCGCGGCCACCTACGCCGATATCGCCGGCCGGAACGTCCATGTCGGCGCCGATGTTACGCCACAGCTCGTTGACGAACGCCTGGCAGAAACGCATCACCTCCATGTCGCTCTTGCCGCGCGGCGAGAAGTCGGAGCCGCCCTTGGCGCCACCCATCATCAGGGTGGTCAGCGAGTTCTTGAATGTCTGTTCGAAAGCCAGGAACTTAAGGATGGAAAGGTTGACCGAAGCGTGGAAACGGATGCCTCCCTTGTACGGTCCGATGGCGTTGTTGTGCTGGATGCGGTAACCCATGTTGTTGCGCACGCGACCCTGGTCGTCCACCCATGACACGCGGAACGAAATGACGTGGTCCGGAATACACAGACGCTCAATCAGATTGTAACGCTCAAATTCGGGATACTCGTTGTAGACGTCCTCGATGGATGTCACCACTTCCTCTACGGCCTGCAGATATTCAGGCTCGTTCGGGAACCGCTGACGCAGCTCCTCCATTAATTCTGCAGCTTTCACTTTATCTTAAATTTGGGTAATAACAAAACACAAATGCGTGTAAAAACCTTAATCGCTTGCAAAATTACAATAAAAATGCGAATCGTGCAACAATATGCCAGTATTTGTTGCGCGATTCGCAAATTTTGTATCAGGTTAGGGCTTTTATTTGTAGCGTGCCCAGCGTATTATATCCTTGACGGTAGGTTTCTTGCCGTACATGAAGATGCCGATGCGGTACACTTTGCCGGCGAACCAGGCCATGCCCACGAACGAGGCTATCAGGATTGCGAACGAGAGCCATATCTGCCATTGGGCGATGTCGAACGGTATGCGGGCTATCATCACCATGGGCGACGTGAACGGAATCATCGACATCCATATCACGGCTGTCGAGTTGGGATCCTGGAAGGCCATCATGCCGAACACCAGACCGAATATGATGGGAAGTGTGGCTATAGTGGTGAGGTTGGAAGCATCCTGGGCGTTGTCGACGCTGGCGCCGATGGCCGCGAAGATGGAGGCGTAGAACAGGAAGCCGCCGACCATGAACAGAGCCAGGTAGCCGAATATGGAGGCCACGTAACCCACATTGGAGAATGTCGAAATTGCCGTCAGCATTTCGGTCGAGACATCGCTGGAAGCGGCGTTGAATGTGCCGGCCTGCATGGCGGCCATGTCTGAGGCTATGTCGGCGGGTATCAGCAGCGGCATCACCATCGCCACGAACGCGCATACCAGGATGGCCCATACCACAATCTGTATCAGTGCCACGAGTCCGACGCCGATTATCTTGCCCAACATCAGCTGTATGGGCTTGACCGACGACACCATCAGCTCAAGCACGCGGTTGTTCTTCTCCTCGATTATGGAGTTCATCACCATCTGTCCGTACAGCAGCAGGAATGTGTAGAGCATGAAGGTCATGATGAAACCCAAGGCCATCGCCAGCGTGGATGACGAGTCGGATTCGTTGCCTTCCTCGTCCACACGTACCTCCTTGATGTCTACGGACACGCGGCTGTCGGCAAGCAGACGGTCGATGTCCTCCACGTTATACTTCTTCATGCGCTGCTCGCGCACCACCTCGGCCACAGTGGAGCTGACCGCATCCTTGACGTCCATGGTCGACGACTCGCGCGAATAGAGGGTGACATTGCTCGGATTGGATACGATGTCGGGTCCGATCACCAGCACGCCGTCGTAATTCTCGTCGTGAATCAGTTTCTGCTGTGTGGCGCCGCTCTTGGCCGGCACTATGGCCACCAATTCATTGTCCTGGGCCACCTTCAGCAGAGCCGGAAGCACCAGCTCGCTCTTGTCTATGGTCACGATCTTCTGCTTGGATCCGTGTGAGAACAGCATGATGAGCGACGGCAGCGCCATCAGCAGTATCATGAACAGCGGTGTGAGCAGCGTGGTGAAGATGAAGCTCTTCTTGGCCACACGCTCCTTTACTTCCCGCCCTATTATTATATTCAGATTATTCATTTGATTGTTTCTTATTGGAATATCCCCGTATTATTGCAAATTAATAATTGCTGATTACTGATTGCTTGCGTAGGCGAACGGGGCGGGATTGTTGTAGTTTTCCACCGTGCGGATGAAGATTTCGTTCATGGACGGCAACGCGCGGTCGAAGGTCACAATCTCCACGGTGTCGTTGGCTGCCTGGATGAAGTCGTGCATCGTCACATCGGGATTCAGCGTGAATTCGGAATTGTAGATGATGCCGGATTCGGTCTGCTCGGGCGCCGACATGTTGTAGTTGCGGATGGAGGTGCCGAGTGTCTGTATCAGCTTGTCGGCGTCGCCCTGGAACGAGAGGCGGTAATGGTTCTTGCCCATCTCGCGGCGTATCTCGGCCACGTTGCCGCTCAGGATGTTGCGCGAACGGTTTATGAGCGTGAAGTTGTCGCACAGGGCCTCGACGCTCTCCATGTTGTGGGTGGAAAAGATTACCGTGGCGCCCTCGTCGCGCAGCTGGAGAATCTCGTTCTTGAGCAATTCCGCATTGATGGGATCGAAGCCCGAGAACGGCTCGTCGAATATCAGCAGCTTGGGACGGTGCAGCACGGTGACGATGAACTGCACTTTCTGCGCCATACCTTTGGAAAGTTCCTCCACCTTCTTGTTCCACCAGTCGCTGATGCCGAACTTCTCGAACCATGCGCGCAGCTGCGTCTCGGCCTCGCGTGTCTTGAGCCCTTTCAGCTTGGCGAAGAACAGGGCCTGGTCGCCTACCTTCATTTTCTTATACAGACCACGCTCCTCGGGGAGATAGCCTATGTTCACCACGTCTTCGGCCACGAGCGGATGGCCGTCGAACAGCACCTGGCCCGCGTCGGGGGCGGTGATGTGGTTGATGATGCGTATCAGGGTGGTCTTGCCGGCTCCGTTGGGGCCAAGCAAACCGTATACGCTTCCTGCAGGAATCTCAAGACTCACGTTGTCCAGCGCCTTGTGCGAGCTGTACTGCTTGGAGACTCCTTGGACTTCAATAATGTTCATACTTACGTTCTAATATCGTTCTGTTATTGTTTTATAATCGTTAACTGGTCATTCGGCATTGTCCGTGACAATCACGACAAATTTGCCGGATTCCTCCTTGCGGACGGACGGTATGTTCCGGCCGGTTTTCTTTTTAGTGATCAGTATCACCTGACGGTCCTTGGGAATGTCGACCGAATCGGGGAGGATGGTGAAAGGGCGCTGCAGGTAAACGTCCATATTCTCGGGACGCTTAACATCCTTTACCATGATTTCGGACTGCGGATAGGAGTGAGACAGCTCGATGGCCTTGTCGCACATATCGCGGTAACCCACGATAGGGTTGGCGTCGCCGATGCCCCATGCGCCGATGAACACGCCGGCCAACAGACCGTATGTCACGCACCGCACGCTGTTTTCGACCGGATGCCTGTCACGCTTGCGGCACAGTGCCACGATAGCCGAGATGCCGCCTAACGAGATGATTCCGGCCCCGATATACAGCAACACCGATACCGGGAAAGGAAGCAGACCGTATGTAGAGGCTATGATCAATCCCGGCAACGCAAGTGCCAATATGAATGCGGGTATTCCGGCCATCCAGCGCATCAGCGGCGAACGCTGGTAATCGTTGAGGAAGAATGCCGATGCGTACACGAACAGGGGTATGGCGGGCAGCAGGTAGATGTCAACCTTAGAGCTGATGCACGACAGCATCACGAGGGTTACAATAGCCACGGTAATCATGAACACCGTGGGATTATTGCGCGAGAATCTGTGTCGGACGGCGCCTTTGATCGGCAATGCCGCCATCAGTAGCGACCACGGCGCCATGCAGTACCACATCGAGATGAAGTAGTAATAGAACGGACGCTTGTGATGGAATGCGTCTACGGCGCGTCCCATGGTCTGCTTGAACAGCAGGTTGTCGAGGTATTCATAGCCGCCGTCGGCGTATACGCAGCCGAACCACGCGCCGCACAGCACGAGCAGCACGGTCCATGTGTACCAGTTCCAATATCGGAAAAAAGTCTTGATGCGACCTTCTATCAGAAGGAATACGGCAGTGCCTAAGAGGGGAATGAGGAAGGCGAGGGGACCTTTGCTGAAAATGCCGAGGAATACCCATACGGGGAACCACCAGCGCTGGCGCCTGTTACGTTCCGGATCCCGGTACCATACGAAGAACGAGCGCAAAGCCAGGATGATGAACATACACATCAGCATGTCCATGCGCAACACCACGGCGGCGCCTATGAACATCTCGCAGGTGGCCAGCATCAGCATAGCCGTGTAGCGGTTGCGCGCGTCGAGATACGGCGCCATCCAGCGGCTCATCACAATAAAAATGACGCAGGCCGGTATAAGCGTCATAAACGACAGCAGCCAGAGCACGTGTTCACCCGCCATGACGCGGCACAGCATGACCCACCAAAGATAGAGCGGCGGTTTGTCGGCGTAAGGGATTCCGTGGTTGGTGAAGGCGAAGAACGAGCCGTTGGCCAGGGCCTCGTCGGCGATGCTGAGATAGCGAAGTTCGTTCATGGGCGTGAAGTCACGCATTATCATGACGGGCAGCAGGGCAATAATATATATTGCGCAAAACAGCCATTCGCGTCGTTGCAATTTTTGAAGACTCATAATCGAGATAATCGAGATAATCGAGATAAATCGAGTTATCTCGAGGAGGGGGGTGTAAAAACAATAATCCCGAATCCAAAGGACTCGGGAACGAAGTGTCCGGGATGAGACTCGAACTCACACGGCAAATACTGCCACTACCCCCTCAAAGTAGCGCGTCTACCAATTCCGCCACCTGGACTAAACTTAATGGCCGCAAACGCGGCAGAGGGAATGGAGCGAAAAACGGGACTCGAACCCGCGACCCCGACCTTGGCAAGGTCGTGCTCTACCAACTGAGCTATTTTCGCGTATCGTTGTTTTAATCGGTCAGAAACCGCTGTTTCTGAACTTGGAGCGAAAAACGGGACTCGAACCCGCGACCCCGACCTTGGCAAGGTCGTGCTCTACCAACTGAGCTATTTTCGCGTTCATCAGGGAGGTTGTTTTCCCTTTTTGCGATGCAAAGTTACTGCTTTTTTTTGAATCTACCAAACTTTTTTGGCAATTTTCTTAACATTTTTGTTCTTCTTCCTTATTACTAACTGCTTACTGATTTCACTAAATTCAGCGGATTTAATGAGCGATGCCTTACTGCTGGTGGAAAATCCAGGCCTGCGGGAAGGCGGACTGGAATTCCGGCGAGTTCAGCTCGGGCAGCAGCGTCTCCTTATCGGTGGCGCTGATGGCCACGACGCGCACCATCCGCTTGGATGCTACGGTATGCAGTTCGTAGGGGCTGTCATTTTTAGAGAAGATGAAGTTGTCGGCCTCGTCCTGGCTGCGGAATGTTCCGACAACCAGGTGCCATGTCTTAGGCAGCGGAGCCGCTTCCTGAACTTCGGGTTCAGCTGCGGGTACGGGCTGTTCCACAGCCTGAATCTGCTGCGAGGCTTTGGTCACCGCCGTAGTGATGGCCTTGACCGGCACCACCGACGCCTGATCCTCGTGGTAATCGCGCGTGAAGGGGAGTATCAGCGACAGACACAGGACGGCCACGACCGCGAACGATGCCGCCATACGGGCGAACATCTTATTAATAGGTATGTAGTAATTCCTGTCGGTGTCAAATTTCTTAACGGGATTCTCCACTGCCGGTTCGGCTGTTTCGGTTTCAGTAACGGCTGTTGCCGCTGCCGGAGCTGCCTCGATCACAGGAGCGTTACGCTTGACGGGTAGATAACCCAAGGCTGCGGCCAGTCTGTTGGTCGTGAGCAGAGGATGGAAAGAGAGGTTGCCGGAGTTGTCGGTGCGGATGCGTCCGATACGCCCGATGGAAACCTCGCCCTCAAGAGCCAGAGTGTCCAGCAGGTCGGAGACGGCAACGCGCACCATTTCGCGTCCCTCGGCATACGACACGCGCTCGCGACGCGCATAGCTCGTGGCCAGCATTCCGTCGTTGTGCTTCAGTGCCGAATTGAACCTTATTTCCGTGGTCATGGGCTGGAAACTGTGCGTCTTGGAATCCTCTAACGCACTGTGATACACATTGATAAATGCGCCGAAGCCCGGCACGACAACGCAGTCGTGACGCAGCAGCAGATATTCAATATGTAATGCCAGTCTCTCCATGTGGTTTTGCGAAAACAGGTACAAAGTTAGTGAAAATTTGTCAGAAATTCGATACCCTGTCAATAAGATTTTTTCACTTTTTTGACGATTTCTGATCCAACAGCCGGTCAACTAAAAGTGGATCAGCACCGTAGGCCAAGGCAAGATTTTTTTCTTTCAGTTCGGCGTCCTGCTGGTAGCTTTTTCGGTGTTGCATGGCCCGCACTATGTGCAGGTTCGGATTTTTCGGCCACTTGGCCAGGGCGGCGATGGTTTTGTCCTGCGCCTGTCGGAAATCGCCGTGTTCCGTCAGGATTAGCAGCTGTTTGAATGTGACGTCCTCGTCGGCCTCTATGGCGAGCGACTTGGCGTAATAGTCCAGCGCCTTGTCCAGGGCGCCCCGCGCCGCGCTGATGTCGCCGAGGCCGGCCAATACTGCCGGATCGCGAGGTGACAGTTCATCGGCTTTCAGCAGGTCACGTTCGGCACTGTCGGGATGCGAGAGCCGTAACAGACCGCGCATTTTCAGCGGCCATGCCTGCAGCGAATCGAGTGCCAATGTGGCGTCTATGTCCTTCATGGCCTCGTCGCGGTGGCCGAACGACAATTGGGTCCAGGCGCGGTTGGACAGCAGCACCGTCGACTTAGGCGCCGACGCCAGTCCGACATCGTATGCCTCCATCGCCCCCTTGTAGTCGTCGGAATGGGTGCGCACCACTCCGAGGTTGGACCACAGCAGCCAGTTGCTCGGATTGGCCGGCTCATGTCGCAGAGCCGTGACGATGACACGCTCCGCATCGCGCCACCGGTCGCGCTTCATGTAGTAGTCGGCGGAATCAGCTAATTCCACATAGCGCTTGGTCAGCGTCTGGGCGCCCATAGGGGCGCAGACGCTGACCAGCATCAGTCCGGAGAATATCAGTCGTGCGTGTCTCACTTCGCGGCTTCCTTTCCGTAACGCTCCAGGCCGCCTTTGAGGAAGTCCTTGTACTTGGGTACGTTCTCGTCGTAAACGTAGCCGTGGTTGAGCGGCATCCCCTCGTTGTCGAGTATCACATAGTAAGGCTGGGAGTTGGTGCCGAACTTGTTGCGCTGCAGATAGCTCCACTTGTCGCCGTAGGTGCGCAGTGTGGTTTCCTGACCATCCAGCTCCTTGACCTTGACGGGAGCGGGCAGAGGCTTCTTGTCGTCCACCATCAGCGTGACGAGCACGAAGTCATTGTCTATTGTATTCTTTACATCGGGGTCAGTGAGCACGGCAGCCTCCATCTTGCGGCAGTTGACGCAGCCATAACCCGAGAAATCCACAAGCACGGGTTTGCCGAGCTGCGCGGCCATTGTCATGCCCTGGTCGTAATCGTCGGTCTGGGCGTGGGTCTCGCCGGTGTAGAGGTTGAAGTCCTGTGTGTACATCGGAGGAGAGAAGGCGCTGATGCTCTTAAGCGGCGCGCCCCACAGGCCGGGCACCATATAAATGGCGAATGCCAGCGAGATTGCGGCCAGCGAGAAGCGCGTGACGCCGATGCGTTCCACCTTGTCGTCGTGCGGCAGCGTGATCCAGCCCAGCAGGTAGCAGCCCAACAGACCGAATATCACGATCCACAGCGACAGGAACACCTCGCGGTCCATGATGCGCCATCCGTAGGCCAGGTCGGCCACCGACAGGAACTTCAGTGCCAGAGCCAGCTCAAGGAATCCGAGCACCACCTTGACCGTATTCATCCAGCCGCCCGACTTGGGCATGGACTTCAGCATGGTGGGGAAGCAGGCGAATAGTGTGAACGGAATGGCCAGTGCCAGTGCGAAACCGAACATACCCACGGCCGGCGATATGAAGTTGGACGTGGCCGCGGCTTCGACCAGCAGCGTGCCGATGATGGGACCGGTGCAGCTGAACGACACCAGGCAGAGGGTGAACGCCATGAAGAATATGGAGAGGTAACCGGTGGTGGAGTCTACCTTGGAGTCCACGCGGTTGGTCCATTTGGCGGGGAGCGTCAGTTCGAAGCCGCCCATGAACGAGATGGCGAATATTACAAGGAGGATGAAGAATGCGATGTTGAATCCGGCCGAGGTGGCCAGCTCGTTAAGCGCCGAGGCTCCGAATATGGCCGTCACCACAAGTCCCAACAGTACATAGATCACCACGATGCCGCCGCCATAAACCATGGCCGATGTGATGGCCTTGCGGCGCGTCTTGTTGCCCTTCAGGAAGAAGGAGACGGTCATGGGAATCATGGGCCACACGCAGGGCGTCACCAATGCTATGAGACCGCCGATGAATCCGGCGATGAATATGTACCACAGCGAGCGCGACTGCTGCACGGGGTCTTCCTTGAACACGTTGATCTCGGCCTCTACGTTTGCCCACCACTTGCCGGCATTGACTCCGCTCATGTTGGCCGCAGGAGTCATTAACGCCTCCGAACCCTGCAGCGAGTCGGTCATGGCCGTTACTGCCTCAACCTCGCTGTCTATCTTCTCTTTCTCAGCCTCTTTCAAGGCTTCGGCTTCCTTCTTGACCGCCTCGGTCACGGGCGCCGTGCCCTTGAACGCATGCGAGCCAAGAACGCGGAAACATCCCTGCTCGTCGCATACCTGACCCTTCACTTCAGCCTTTACTTCCCATTTGTCGGCGGCTGCCTTCAGCTTCTGGGTGAAGGTCACGGTGCCGGTGTAGAAGTATTCGTCAACCTCAAACACGTCGTTGTATTCCTTGGTGTAAGCCTTGTTGGCTTTGGGAGCGCCGTCAAGGGTGCATCCCTTCACGTCGAAATGAAATTCCAGAGGTTGTCCGCCGCCGTCAGGAGTATTGGGCGCGTACAGATGGAATCCCGGCTCGACGGCGGCCGTGATCTGGATGGACGGGGTGGGAGTGTCGTCTCCCAATATTTTATAACTCCACGTCACCTGCTCGGCTACGCACGACAGGGCTGTCAACAGGGAGAGTACAAGAATGGTCGAAATTCTTTTTATCATAATTATTTTAGATGTGGTGAAGTTGTTTTAACTAATTTACGTAACGTGAGAAATATTGAAATAGTTAACTTTATGGCAATCTTTATTAATATTTCGGGCATCTTTGTCCGCTTTCATCGAGACCAACCGCATGGTTGCTCTCTCTTCAATCGAACAAAGCTGCTCCGAAACCTTAATAAATCTTGCCATAAAAATTAGTTTAAACAACTTCTCTGAAAATTTTTGCTAAGTTACGAAATATTGATTATATTTGCAATTATTATTCGCAACGCGGGCTAAGCCCGTGCTGGATGAATCTAAATCTGATACCATGAGAACAAAACGTCTGCTGCTTGGGGATGAGGCCCTGGCGCTGGGAGCAATCAAGGCGGGACTGTCAGGCGCGTATGCCTATCCCGGAACTCCCTCCACTGAGATTATGGAATATGTACAGGGCGACGAGGAGAGCCGTCGCCGCGGCATACACTGCCACTGGTCGAGCAACGAGAAGACCGCGCTGGAAGCCGCGTTGGGTATGTCGTACTGCGGCAAGCGCGCCATTACGTCGATGAAGCACGTGGGCCTGAACGTGGCGGCCGATCCGTTCGTGAACTCGGCCATGACGGGCGCCAACGGAGGTCTGTTGGTAATCTCGGCCGATGACCCCTCGATGCATTCCTCGCAGAACGAGCAGGATTCGCGATTTTATGGAGATTTCGCCATGATGCCCATGCTCGAGCCGGGCAATCAGCAGGAAGCCTACGACATGGCCCGCAAGGGTTTTGAACTCTCTGAGCATCTGCATATCCCCGTATTGGTCCGGATGGTGACGCGTCTGTCGCATTCGCGCGCCGTGGTAAGCACCGAGAACGAGGCCGATCTGGAAAACCATCTGCACTATCCGGCCAATCCTCGCCAGTGGGTGCTGATGCCGGCGGTGTCGCGCGAACGCAACCGTCAGCTTATCAAGGACCAGGAGAAGTTCGTATATGAATCAGAAAAGTCGCAGTTCAACCGGCTTGAGGAGGGTGAGGACCACTCCTTGGGAATCGTGGCGAGCGGCATTGCATACAATTATCTTCAGGAAGTGTTCGGCGGCAAAGTGCCGTTCAGCGTGGTTAAGATAGGGCAGTATCCGCTGCCGGTCAAGATGCTTAAGCACCTGCGCGACGAGAGTGACGCCATCCTTATACTGGAGGAAGGCCAGCCATTCATCGAGCGTCAGATGGGCGGACTCCTATACGACGGCAAGACCATCTACGGCAAGCTGAACGGCCATGTGGTACGCGACGGCGAACTTACACCGGACGAGGTGGCGCGAACCATCAAGGCACTGCGTCCCGAAGCTGCCGGGCTGAAAGCGCATAAGGAGGGGAATGCACCCGAGAATGTAGTGGGTCGTCCGCCGGCATTGTGCCAGGGTTGCGGTCACCGCGACGTGTACGGCGCCATGAACGCAGCATTGGAGAAATATCCCGACGCCAAGGTGTTCGGCGACATAGGATGCTATACACTCGGATTCCTTAAACCATTTAACGCCATTGACTCGTGCGTGGACATGGGCGCCTCCATCACCATGGCCAAGGGCGCGGCCGACGCAGGACAGTTCCCGTCGCTGGCCATAATAGGCGACTCCACGTTCACCCATTCCGGCATGACCGGACTGCTGGACGCCATCAACGAGAATTCCAACATCGTGGTTGTGATATCCGACAACCTGACTACCGGCATGACCGGGGGCCAGGACTCGCAGGGTACCGGCAAATTGGAGGAGATATGCCTCGGACTGGGTGCCGACCCCGCGCATGTGCGCACCATTGACTCGCTGCCCAAACTGCACGACAAGATCCGCGACCTGTTCGAGGAGGAGATACAGTATCCCGGACTGTCGGTGATAATCTCGCGCCGTGAATGTATCCAGACGGCCCGACGCCATGCAAGCGCCAAGAAATAAGGGAAATAACAACTTAAGAAAGGAATTACGATGAAAAGCGATATAATATTAGCCGGTGTAGGCGGTCAGGGCATATTGACCATAGCCACCATTCTCGGGTCGGCGGCATTGGCCGACGATCTGTATCTGAAGCAGGCCGAGGTGCACGGCATGAGCCAGCGCGGCGGCGACGTGCAGTCTAATCTGCGTCTAAGTTCCAAACCCATTCATTCCGACCTGATACCGAAGGGAGCGGCCGACCTGATCGTGTCGATGGAGCCGATGGAGGCCTTGCGTTACCTTCCCTATCTCTCGCCCAAGGGGTGGATAGTGACCTCGACGCTGCCCTTCGTCAATATCGACAATTATCCCGACTTGGAGGCCGTCAAGGCCGAGCTGCAGAAGCACGGTCATGTGGTGGCCTTCGACATGGAGGCCGTAGCCAAGGAAGTTGCGTCGGCGCGTAGCTCGAACTTGGTGCTGCTGGGTGCGGCGTCACCTTTCGTCGACATCCCGCAGGACAAGATAGAGAAGGCCATAGAGGGACTGTTCGGACGCAAGGGACCGCAGGTGGTGGAGGCCAACATAGCAGCGTTCCGCCGCGGTCGCGAAATGGCACTGCAGACGAAATAAGCCGGGTGCCTTACATAGAAAATACGATAGAAAACATATCTCCTTAAATAATACATACCATGTTTCCGATAAACGAACAGGAATTCAACGCGCTGGTGGAGGAACTGTCCATCATGGACCTGTCCGGCGCCACGATACGTCAGATCAACTCGTTGGCTCATGCATTGGAAGACCAGATGGGCGAGCCGGTTGTCCATCTTGAATTGGGCAATCCGGGATTGCCTGCCGAGACTGACGGCGTGGAGGCCGAGATCGAGGCCCTGCGCAGCGGCGTGGCCAACCAGTATCCGCCCATATTCGGAGTGCCCCGTCTCAAGAAGGCCGGCAAGGTTTTCCTGAAGCGGTTCTTAGGCATAGACGTCAGCGAGAAGTGCATCGTGCCCACCGTCGGCTCCATGCAGGGCAGCTTCACGCTGCAGATCATACTGGCACAGAGACTGAAGGAGCAGAAGGACACCATGCTGTTCCTGATGCCCGGATTTCCCGCCAATCCGCAGCAGGCCAAGGTGCTGGGCATCAAGCACGAGCAGTTCGACATATATCAGTACCGGGGAAAGGCTCTGGAGGGCAAGCTGGAGGAATACCTGAAGAAGGGCAACGTAACGGCCCTGATGTACAGCAACCCCAACAATCCGGCATGGACCAATCTGACCGAGGAGGAACTGGAGATAATAGGTCGTCTCGCCACCAAGTACGATGTGATAGTGCTTGAGGATATGGCCTATTTCGGCATGGACTTCCGCGAGAACGTGCAGGAACCGGGCAAGACAGGAGTATCGGTGTCTCATTATACCGACAATTATATCCTGCTGATGTCGGGTTCCAAGATGTTCAGCTACGCCGGCCAGCGTATCGCCCTGGTGTGCATCAGCGACAAGGTGTACGACCGCAAGTACGAGTATCTGGAGAAATTCTACGAGATGCCGAAATTCGGAGAGGCATATATAAACGGAGTGCTGTATGTATCCTCGTCGGGTACGTCGCATTCGGCGCAGTACGCGCTGGCAGCCATGCTGGAGAAGGCAGCGAGCGGCGAACTGAAGTTCGTGGACCATACCTCGGAATATGCGCGCCGTGCCGAGATAATGAAGGGGCTGTTCCTGGAAAACGGCTTCCACATCGTGTACGAGCGTGACGGCGACCGCCCCATCTCCGACGGATTCTTCTTCACGGTAGGTTATAATGATATGTCGGGTGCCGAGCTGCAGCGCGATCTGATGCGTTACGGCATCTCGGCCATCACGCTTGATTCCACGGGAAGCGACCAGCAGGGCATACGCGTGTGCGTGTCGATGGTGTCGACCCCCGATGACTTCAAGCGACTGGAGGAACGCCTGAAGGCATTCGCCAAGGACCATCCCACACATAAGAATACGAAATGATGGAAGGACTGAAATTTGTGAGCGCCGCGGAGGCGGTGAAGCTGATAGAGAGCGGAGACCATGTGTATATACAGGGGTCGACGTCGATACCCGAGGTTCTGGTAGAGGCATTGGCGCAACGCGGCCCGGAGCTGCGCGACGTGACGGTATACAGCGGCTTTGCCGTAGGACGTCGGCCGTCGCCGTTGTGCAATCCGGAATATAAGGATGCGTTCCTGATCGATTCCTTCTTTATCTCCAACGCCTTCCGCAACTATATCAACGAGGGTTACGGCACGATGACGCCCCGGTTCTTAGGCGAGGTGCCCGAGCTGTTCCGCGACGGCACCTGCCGCGTGGACGTGGCGCTGATAAACTGCTCGGTGCCCAACAAGGATGGACTGGTCAGCTTCGGCGTGTCGGCCGACCTGGCCACGGCCGCTGTGGAATGTGCCGACAGGGTGATAGCGCAGATCAATCCCAACGTGCCGTACCTGCCCGGTGACGCCGTGATACACGTGTCGCAGCTTGCCGCGGCAGTGGAGGTGGACGAGCCGCTGGTGGAGGTGCCTACGGCGGTGCCCACCGAGGAGGAGATACGCATAGGCAATTACATAGCCGAGCTGATACCTGACGGCGCCACGATGCAGATAGGTGTGGGCGGCATACCCAACGCCGTGATACGCGCTCTGGCCAACCATAAGCACCTGGGCCTTCACACCGAGGCGATGACCGACGGCGTGCTGCCGCTGTTGAAAAGCGGTGTGATCGACAACTCGTGCAAGACCGTGATGCCCGGCAAGTCCGTCGGTTCGCTGGCCCTAGGCTCCAAGGCGTTGTACGATTTCCTGGACGGCAACGAGGACGTGGTGTTCAAGGATGTGGCATGGACCAACAATCCCTTCACCATAGCGCAGAACCCGAAGGTGATGTCCATAAACTCATGTCTGGAGATAGACCTGACGGGTCAGGTGTGCGCCGATTCGATAGGCACACGCTTGTTCTCGGGCGTTGGCGGCCAGCATGACTTCGTGTATGGCTCCAGCCGCAGCGAGGGTGGCCTTTCGTTTCTCGCGATGCTGTCCAAGACCAACAAGGGTCATAACAAGATCAAGCCGGTGCTGACGCCCGGCGCAGGAGTGGTGACTACACGTTTCCAGACCAACTACATCGTGACGGAGAACGGCATAGTGAACCTGCGCGGCAAGAACCTGGCCGAGCGCGCCAAGCTGATGGTATCCATAGCCGCCCCGGAATTCCGCGAGGAACTGGACCGCGCCGCCGCCGAACGTTTCGGCTACTCGTACCTGCGCCTGAAATAAGCGCCTGAAATAAGGAACGCTCACTTGTTAAATCGTTGACGCGATTTTGTGGAGAATGAAATAATTATTAACTTTGAACCATATAAGAGTAATATACTCCAGGTAACCGCACAGGCTGTGGAGAGGAGGCTGCGCCGTAAACCTTAATTACGACACAGCCTCCCCCGTTGGAGCGATAAAAGAATAATCAGAAACACACATAACACTCATAATGGTTTCCAGTTATAAGGAATTAGACGACGAGCAATTGGTCAGGCGGCTCAAGGATGGAAGTCACACAGCTTTCGAGACCTTGTTCCGCCGCTATTACACATCGATCTGCGCGTACGCGACACGTTTTTTAGATGATGCCCGGGATGCCGAGAGTGTTGCCTGTGACGTTATGGTATGGCTTTGGGAGAAACATGAGCAGATTCAGATAGAGACCGATTTCCGCCATTACCTGTATTCCATGGTGTACCATCGTGCATGTAAAATAGCCGTACGCAACCGCCAGACACAATCTACGGCTGTGTACATGGAGGAATATCGGCGCCGCCATGAATTGAACGAAAGTGATTTCATGGTTGTCGAAGAATTGAAAGAACGAATCAGAAAGGCGATAGACGCTTTGCCTGAAACCTATCGTACCGCATTTCTGATGTATCGTTTCGAAGGAAAGAGTTGCAAAGAAATAGCTGAAATATACAATCTGTCGCAAAAAACCATTTATTATCGAATTCAGCAGGCATTAAAACAACTCCACCGGGACCTGTGCGATTATCTTCCGGCAGTGGCTCTCGCATTTGTGCTGGGTTATATGTATTCTGACGGCTTTTGGTCGCCTGATTATAAAGATACCCTGTTTCAGATGTATAAGATACACGAAATATCTTAAGAGGCAATGCCTGAGGAACAATATCAAAGCCCCCTTCATCAAAGCGTAAGCCATGGTGAAGGGGGCGTGATTATCATAGTTATTTGCCATGAAGGGGCAACACCCTATAATCCCCGCATGAAATTCTCGTAGATATACGACATGTGTCTGTGACCCTTTATCGTGAGATGGACTTCATCACGAAACATGTCGGCTTGTTCCGGGACTTCGCGGGAAAGACCGGACATTGCGCAACCGTCGATGCACTGTACATGCAGATCCCTGCAACGTCGCATCAACCATTCGGCGCGCGCGATTCGTGTGGGCTCGTTGTTGAAGTAATAAGGACAGATAACGCCGATCCGTGCATGGGGATAGCGGGAGCGTAATCCCTTGACAAGACCGTTGAACGCACCTTTGAATTTCAATGAGTCCCGGGATTCGTCAGGCTCAAGGGGATCGAAACTGTCATTATACCCTATGTGGACCAGGATATAGTCCGATTCTTCCGGTATCCGGTCATAGTTGTCGATTAATGCCGGCCAGTCCTTGCCTTCCACCGCATTGCACAGTTTCTGACCGTTGAGGGCCAGATTATGGACCTTCATGCAGTTGCGCTGTGCGATGAAGTAGCAGTATGTGTCGGCAATGCCGTTTTTATCGCCCGCCGCCTCACTGTCGCCGATAACGGACAGTATCTTTCCCTGAAGATAGTTTACGGATTGTGGTTTATCCTTTCGATAATCCTGTGCCAGACATTGCAACGGCAGCATGATTGCCGCCAATGCCCAAATCATTTTAATAAAATTCATGTCAATATCACTTTAGTCGAATCTGTATATTTCTTCGGATATCGTTGGAAGAAGCGCCTATCAGCACCTGGAATGTGCCCGGCTCCGCTTTCCAGCTCCCGGAAGATTCATCATAGAAGCTAAGGTCTTCGGCTGTGAGCCGGAACACAGCGTGTTTCGTTTCTCCGGGAGCGAGACTTAATTTGTCGAAACCTTTCAATTCCTTAACAGGACGTATTACAGACGCCTTGTCATCGTGAACATACAGCTGCACTGTTTCCTTGCCGTAGCGTGAGCCGGTATTAGTAACAGGGATGGAAATATTTATGGTATCGTCTTTAGCCAACTCCTTTTTGTCGACGGTAGGTTTCCCATAGGAGAAGCGGGTGTAGCTTAACCCATGACCGAAATGGAATTGAGGTTTCACTCCGTATCGGTCAACATACCGGTAACCTACAAAAATGTCCTCGTTGTAACGGACGTTCTCACCGTCGCCGGGATATTCGCCCAAGGCCAAAGCTCCGCAATCCGACGCCTGCTTATAAAAGGTGACAGGAAGTTTGCCCGAAGGGTTTATCTCGCCGAAAAGGACCTGTGCCAGAGCCGTGCCTGATTCACTTCCTCCATACCATGCATGGAGCATGGCGGGTATCCGGTCGATGAACGGCATGTCGAACGTACTTGCCCCCAAAGTTATGACCACGACAGGCTTGTGCTGTTGAAGAAGCTCCTCTATGAGACGGTCCTGACGATATGGAGCTTTAGAATCCGTTCGATCGTGGCTTTCCGTGTCATACCGTTTGTCGTAACCACCTATGTATATCACAAGATCCGCATTCGCGGCAGCTCTGACGGCCTCGGCCCTGAGCGAATCCTCAAGCTGAATGTTCTCGGGCATAACAGTTGTATAACCCTGTTGGAACATGATGTCGACATCATTGCCGGCCCTACTGCGCAGGGCGTCTATGGGTTTGATCTCATATCGCGCTTTAATGCCCGAGGATCCACCCCAGCGGGTATGTGATTGGTACGCGTTCTCACCGACTACGAGTATCCTGTGATATTTTTTTCTATCGATAGGCAGGATGTCATTGTCGTTTTTCAGCAGTACAATTCCCTCCTGTTGCACGGCGAGTACGTCGGCAGAATGTTCCTTCGAATTGCGGGACCCGAATCCGCGGTTGCGGTTCATCGACGTGCGAAACATAAGCCGCAGGATACGGCGAACCTTATCATCCAGTTCGGCAGTTCCGACCTCTCCGAATCTTATCAATTCCAGGTATGGAGACGCGAGATAATAGTTGTCGTATGCGTTTTTCATGCCGGAGGACAAGCCGTCGGTATGGGTGCCGAATTCCAGGTCAAGCCCGTTGAATATGGCTTCACGCGTATCTTCCGTGCCACCCCAGTCGGACATGAAGACTCCGTCAAAATTCCAGTCCGTTTTCAGGATTTTGTTAAGATACTCATTGTGGGTGCAGAATTGTCCCCTGTATTTGTTGTAGGCGCCCATTACAGTCCATGCCCCGCCGTCGACAATGGCACGCCTGAAGCCTTCCAGATATATCTCGTGAAGGGCCCGGTCGCTTACGATGACGTTTACTTCGTGACGGTCTGTTTCCTGATTGTTGAGCGCGAAGTGCTTCACACAAGCCGCCACACCGTTGGTTTGAATTCCCTTCACGAATTCAGCTGCCATGACACCGGCCAGGACCGGGTCTTCGCCCATATATTCGAAGTTACGGCCACAGAGAGGGTGGCGGGAGATATTGATGCCCGGGGCAAGAGCCACGTCCTTCCCACGCTGAAGAAATTCTTCTCCCAGCGAGCGTCCCTGCCGGCGGGCCAGTCCGCGGTTCCATGTTGCCGCCAATGATGTCAATGCCGGATACGAAGTGCACGAGTCGTTGGTATGCCCGGCATTTTCCCAACTGTCCCATAACAATTCATCCCTGACACCCTGCGGACCGTCGTTGACCGTAAGGTCCGGAATGCCCAGACGAGGAACGCCGGGGGATGTGAACTTGGACTGGGCATGAATCATCGCGATCTTTTCCTCGACGGTGAGCCGTCCCAGAGCATCCTCTACTCTTGTCTCGATATCCAGGCTGTCATTGAGGTATGCCGGCACGTCCGCCCTGACGAGGCAGGCAGAGGCGGCAAGCGTATAGACCAGCAGACATATATTCATTATATTCATTGCCATATTATTTCTCCATCGAATTTGACATTATATTTACGCTTCGTATTGACGAACAGGCGGCATATCTGGGGCTCCGATGCATGGACTTCAATATTATTGCCGTTTCGCACGGCTTTGCAATTGTAGCAGCCCAACGACCCGTCTGTGCGTTCCACGACGTACGCCTTGTCCAGCACGGCCTCGGCGATGAACTTGAATACCTCATGGACGTCATTGTCGGAAGATACGACAGTCTGCCAGTCGGAAATCATGTCCACATATTGTTCGCCGATGGTGAATTTACGATTGCCGTACACATCGGGATGCGGTGTGCCATAGCTCGGAGTCTCGGAAGTGTGCGCAGAGTCAGGGACGGCTATCTGTCGGACATGAAGCTGAGGGTCCACGACAAACGCCCATCTGAGTCGGCCGCTTGAGGGGTCAATGAGAGATGCGAACGATGAAGCCGCGTCGAAAGTTTCCTTAATCCAGCGTTCGTCACCCGTGAGCAGATACGCATAATAAGTGGCGTATGCGCGCCATGCGCTCCAGCCATGGGGCGATGAAATCATGTTGGGCAGCATGTGAACGTCATACTGAGCCTCCCAATAGCGCATGGTTCCGCCTCTCCGGCGCCCGTCCGGCACCCTGAGCTGAGTCAGACAGTCATGGCCTTTCAATATCTCGAGCATTTCATCGGTATAATGCCGGCGTAATCTGTTGTCCTTCTGCCGGAGGGCGAGCATTCCTATCTGCAGCGCGGAGCAGCTGACCATTCCGTCCTCGTATGTAATTTCCCCTTCTGTTTCGAAATCCCCTTTGGATTCCACAAGCCTGTCAATGGCCATCCGGGCGGAACGTTCATGTCTACGTGCGTCGTTCTTGAGGCCTGCGGCCCATTCGGCGTCGGCGAGCTCAAGAATGCTCTTGGCCGGGTATATCACGCTTGTATATACGGTGTTGCCTGTTCTGTACGCTCCGTCTTTCTGTTGAAACGATGAAATAAACCGGTCGGCCAGGAGACGGGCCTTCATAAGGTCGGCCTTGTCGCCGTATGCCTCGTATCTGTCCACAAGCATCCCGACAGTCGACGATACGTTCTGAATGCGCCAGTCATACTTCTTCTGGTTGCCGTCGGAGTCAAACAATTCATTGAATATCGTATCGAACCGTTTGTTGAGAAGGCTGTCGATGGAATCGCAAGGAAAATATCGTGCGGCGAGGAACGCGGTATGGAATCCATACCAGCTCTCGACATGCGATGTGGCTTTCTGCTTATATCGCCAGGCTGCTTCCCGGGCGAGTTCCATGGTCCTGCGCCAGGGGTAACGGACATTGATGTGACCATGAGCCTTTTTGTTCCCGTCAATGACCTCGATGTCATATATGCCGGGTATGGAAGATGAGAAACAGGCCTGCCAGCCGATGTCTGATTTCTTAACGGGTACAGGCTGTCGGTTGACTGTCACTGACGGAGCAGTGCCATGGATGTCAAACCGTATTTCATTGCCTGGAGCGGTGGATGTCGTTTCCATGTGCAGCATCGGAACGCCGCATTCCCGGCTTACTGTCGCTTCGAAATCCGCGAGTGCAGGGATATCAATGATCTTAATGGTCCATGAGCGTTCTTCACCCGGCATGAGCTGCCATTGATTTCCGGGATGATGAGCAGGCAAAGGCAGGGCTGCAAGAAGATCAAGCCTCAAAGACTTGATGCGATGTCCCATGAACCAATGCGGCGCCGGATCCTGATATCCGAGATTATAATCGAGGCTCCATGACGCCACCGGGTCCGGTGATGCTATGGCCTTGATCTTTCCCGAAGGAGATTGCATATAACCATAGAAATGACATGGCTCGCATACCATAAGGGTAGGGAAATATTTGTCGTTCCAGTCGGGATATCGATCCATGTATGTATCGATGCCAAGGAGGATGCCTGCCTTTACGGGCTGAAACGGCGTATGTCTGTTATTCTTAATGGTGACCCGTACGTTCTCCACGTCGCCGTCTATGCTTGTGTGGATTGTGCAGACGACGTCTTGCGGAGAAAAATCGTCTCCCGCGCCTTCATCGGCGTAGAAACGGTGTTCCGCGGAGTATGCTGCCAATGAGACGGTCAGCAGGGTTATTGTTGACAATAACGGTTTCATATCAAGTTTATGAAAGGGCTGCATCCCATAGAATACAGCCCTTTCCTCTCATGGGTTAACTGATTATTGAACAAATTCTTAATATCCGGGATTCTGAAGCACCTGGCCGTGGCCCTCCATTATGACCGATTGAGGCAGCGGGAACAGGACATGGTGCGGAGCCGCCGTACGGCTCTTTTTATAGAGTTTGGCAAAGGACACAAATTTGCCGTGACGGATCAGGTCGCTGCGACGCCATCCTTCGAAATACAATTCATGCCCCCGTTCGGTAAGGACAGCATTCAGGAATGATTCCAGTCCGCTGAAGTCACTTGTCTTGTATGGTTCGAGTCCGGCGCGCCGGCGGATATCGTTCAGACGGTCCACGGCTTCCTGTGTCACGCCGTCGGCGCTACGGGCCAGCGCCTCGGCCTGAAGGAGAAGCACATCCGCGTATCTGAGAACTATCCAGTCGATGGACGAACCGGCACCGGTGTCCTCGGGATCCTCGCCATATTTCTTAGGCATGGCTCCTTTTCTCAACCCGTCGCTGGGGTGGGCCTCGTCTACAAGGACGCCGGCGGTGCTGACATAGGACGCCACGATTGTCTCGAGACGACGGTCGCCGTCCTCGTATGTATGATAATAGTTCCACGGCATGCGGTATCCGCCCCACCTCTGCATTTTCCTGTTCTTGACCGGATAATTATCGGACAATACCTGCGACAGCCAGTACTGTGTGTGAATGCCGTGGTCGCATGTGCAGGCGAATATGGTTTCACTGTTGCCTTCGTTCTCGAGAGTGAAGATGTCCTTGTATTCGGGCACAAGACTATAACCGTATTCCGCTTTCATCAATTCCCGTCCTATTTCCACTGCATCCTTCCAGCGGCCGTCGTGCATGTACAGGTGCATCAGTATCGTGTAGGCGGTACCGGCCGTGAATCTGCCGTAATCGGACGAGCCGTATTTTATATTCTTGGGAAGGACTTCGGCCGCGGCAAGCAGATTGTCTTCAATAAACTTGGCGGTTTCTTCATTAGACGAACGGGGAATGATTACATTGGCGGCAGGATTGGCCAGCGACTCCTCGGTGGGAATCTGTATGCCTCCATACATGTCATACAGGATATATCCCAACCATCCCGTGGCGCAATAGCATTCGGCAAGCATTTTCCGTTTGTTCTCTTCGGATATGGAATCCATCTCCTTGATTTGCTTCACCACATCGGCGATTCTGGAAAGGGATGAAAGCCAGTTGTTGTATATCAACTGCGGGCCATTGGAATTGTTGAGATTGAAATTGACATTTATGATGTCGAACCAGTAGGGGTCATTCCAGTTGCAGTCGCCCATATCGGTGCACATGTCGTTATAGATCTGTACACCCCCTATGGCTACGGTGAAAAGTCCGCTGAACTGGTTGGACCGGAACGGACCGTAGACACTGCCTACAAGCAGGGCCTCCAGATCCTCCTCGGTTTTGGGGAATATCGAGGTGTTGTAGGCGTCATACACATTTGATTTCAGCTCGCACGACGATAACGCCGTAACGCCTATGAACGCGGCTAAAATATATATGATTCTCTTAATCATTTCATTAATTGTTTTAGTTGTTAAGGAGCGATGCCTTAATGGTTGTCAGAACGAGATTTCCACACCGAAGTTGAAACTCCTTACATTGGGGATGGCGTATGCGGAGTCATCCGTTTCCATGTCGAGGCCTTTATAGTTGGTGAGCATGAAAGGATTGTTGACGTCGGCGTACACACGCAGTTTTGAAATTCCTTTCTTGACCGGGATTGAATATCCGAGCGTTATGTTGCGGCAACGTATGAACCAGCACTTCTTGAGATAAAAATCGGTACTGCCCATGTGTATCGAGTTGGAAGACTGGGCGAATCCGGGTCGCCATCCGTCCGGATTGTCGGTGCTCCACATTTCCTCGATGCTGACCGGCACGTTTTTGTTTTCGTCCACTATATAGGCGTTCTGTATCCACAGGTCACGGTAGGCTCCCGTGGTCCATTGGTTGAAATGGCCGTAGAAATAGATGTTGAAATCGAAATTCTTATAACGCAACGTATTGTTGAATCCCATGATGAATCCCGGGTCTCTCGAGCCCATATACACGCGGTCGGCGTCATCTATCTTTCCGTCCGGCTGACCCGTGAGGACAGGTATTCCATGTTCGTCGGTCTTATATGTGCCGTCGGCGTTGAACACATATCCATTGATATCCCTTATCTTGATCTGACCGGGTATCGCGCCCGGCATGCTTGGGATTTCCTCGCCGGGCTGTACAAGGCCGTCGGTCAGGAAATATCCTTCCAGCGGGCGTACGGCACCCTTATACCGGCTGTAGACGGACGGAGTCCAGTTTTCGGCGCGTTCTTCCCAACGGTCACGATAAAACGAGAACGTCAGGTCTGTGGTCCATGAGAAGTCCCGGTTGTCGATGTTGATGGTGTTCAGTGTAATTTCAAGACCCTGGCTCCTTGTCTTGCCCATATTGTCGGCGATGCCGGATACAGGACTTATGCATGCCAGCGTGCGCCAGGTCAAGAGGTTTGAGATCTCGCGGTTGAAATAATCCACCGTCAGGTTTATGCGGTTGTTGATGAACCCGAGGTCAAGTCCCACGTTAAACTCGGTTGTGGTCTCCCATGTGATATCGGGATTGCCGAGTTGCGAAATGATGAATCCCAGATGTTCCACGCCTCCGAATCCATGATTCATTTGGGTACCTACCGAATTTGATCCCCTGTACATGCTGACGGCTTGGTATCCTATGCTTGAATTACCGGTCTGGCCCCAGCTGAGGCGCAATTTTCCGTTGGAGAACCATGAACGTGCCCTGTCCATGAAGTTTTCTTCGGAAAAACGCCATCCGAGAGCTACAGAGGGGAAATAACCCCACTGGTGGCCTTTTGCGAAATTGGAGGAGCCGTCGGCACGGATTGTGGCGGTGAGCAGATATCTGTTCATCAACGAATAATTGATACGTCCGAAGAAAGACGCCATCTCGCTGTTCTGTTTTGATGATGACACCCACGGTTTGGCATAGTCGCCGTAGCTCAGATTGTTATAGAGCAGCGCGTCGCTGAGAAAACCGCTGTTTCCGGCAGTGAATCCCTCGCTGTTGAATTTCTGATATGAACCGCCGATTACGGCGTTTATGGAATGAATGTCCGAGAAATCCTTCACGTATGAGGCGGTCAATTCCGCCAGATAGTCGTTCTGGTCGTATTGCGCGATATCTGCCTGTCCGTCTACTTTCTGTCCGTATAGGGTGGTCTTGGGCATGTACACCTGACGTTTATGGTTGTTATAGTCTATGCCCAGGTTCAGTTTGAATGTAAGTTCCTTGATCGGCTTATATTCGACGTAGGTTGAACCAAGAAAACGGTTGCGGCGGCTTTTATTTGTAATATCGAGCATCGATACCGGGTTGGGGAGATATGCGGCGAGAGGATTGGTGGTATAGTTGCCGTTTTCATCATAGATGGGCTGCAACGGACTCTGTGATGCTGCGGCGACCATTACTCCGGAATCTTCGTTGGAGGAAAGTCCGCTCGGTATGCTGTTTTGGTCGATACGTGAGAAGGTCAGATAGATTCCGCCGCTGAAGTGTTCGTTGAATTTCTGAGTGATATTGCTTCTGAGCGTGAAGCGCTTCATGTCGTTGTTTTTGATCAAGCCGTTTTGCATCATGAAGTTGCCGGAAACAAGATAACGGGTGTTTTCGGCGCCTCCCTGAACGTTAAGGTTGTGGGCTGTCTGAAATCCGGTGCGCGTCACAGCACCGAACCAGTCGGTGGTCTCTCCGGGATTGGCAATCATGTCCTGCGTGTATTTCGGAGTATATGGATTGGTCTGCATGGTGGCTTCCTCGTCTTTGCCTCCGAAGAATCCGACGCCGTTGTCAATGCGCCATTTTTCCATACGGTAACGTTCCGTCTGGATCATGTAGTTCCTGGCGTCAAGCATGTCGTAACCCTTTGCCATTACCTGAGCCGAGACATTTCCTGTATAAGTGACGGTGGCACGGCCGGCTTTGCCTTTCTTAGTGGTGATCAGAATTACGCCGTGACCCGCACGCGAACCATATATGGCTGTCGACGAGGCGTCTTTCAATACCTCGATCGATTCGATATCGTTAGGATTGATCGATCCGAGAAAGTTGTCGTTCTGACCGCTGTTGTATTTTCCGACCGCTGTTTTGCCGTCGCTGGTAGGATTGACGGGAAACCCGTCGATCACGATCAGCGGAGAGTTGTCGGTATTGGGCGATGCCGCGCCACGGATGCGTATGGTGGATGCCGCGCCGGGCTGCGACGTGCTGAGACTGACCTGCATGCCTGCGGCCTTTCCGGCAAGCGCGTTGGTCACGGACGACACCGTGGCGGCCCTTGTCTCGTCGATTTTGATCTGGGACACCGATCCGGTCAGGTCGCTTTTCTTCATGGTACCGTATCCGACAACCACTACTTCATTCAGAAGTTCGCTGTTTTCGCGCATCGTTATCTTCATGGCCTTTCCGGGAGTGGCCTTGACGGAAATCCCGTCATAACCTACATAGGAAACAGCAAGCGTGGCGTCCGGTTTGCGTACATTGATCTCAAACTTACCGTCCACGTCGGTCACCACACCGTTTTGTGTGCCTTTTTCGAACACGGTCGCTCCGATCAGGGGCTCTCCGTCTGACCCTGTCACTGTACCCGTCAGTCTGGTGACTGTGGCGGCTCCGGCAGTCCTGTTCTCTTTCCTGTCGGCGGATTTTCCCTGTCTTTTGTCTTTTTTCTTCCTGCGCGTTATAATGACCTGTCTGTCCCTGATGGTGCGGGTGACGTCCTTGCCTGCAAAGATCCTGTCAAGCACAGACTTCAGGTCTTCGTTAGTGGCCTTTACGGTCACATTGCCTAAATCGTCCAGATGACCGTCGACGTAAAAGATCTCATAGCCGGAAGATTTGCCTATCTGGTCCAGAACCTTCCCTATCGGCTGGTTGTTCGCGTTGACCGACACTTTCACCTGGGCTGCCGACTGAAGATAGCCGGCACCCATGATCAGTGTCAACGCCAAAGCCTTATATATGTTATTGCTCATAAACACGTTTCTATTTTCTTATCCTGATATTGTCGATATACACTGTCTTTCCGAGCAGGCTTTCATTACCTTCGGGTGCAAACTCGAGATGCTGGATGCAGTCCCATGCAAAACCTTCGTCACCCTCGTCGGGGCCGAGTTTCCAGTCGCCCTGGGTTCCGCATATCCACATGCTCTGCAACGGAATCCGGATGAGATGCCATTTCCCGTCGTTTGCGAATCTGTAAGCCGGCTTATCGGCGTTGGTGGTGCTGATTTCCTCCACGATACGCCAGTTCCATGGAGCCCCGGTCTTGTATTGTACGAACCTTACTATCATTTTATCGATCTCATCGGTGGTTCTGATGGCAAATTCGAGCGAAGCACCGGCATTGAATTGTTCGGAAAAGTCGGAAACAGGCCATGTAGACATCGTGAGACCACCCCACACATTGTCAATGTCCCAGCGTATGCATTTCAAGGATTCGTCGTATGGATCTTCCTTGCAGGAGAAGTCAATTTTGGGTTCATAACCGTCCCATTTGCTTCCCTGAGTCCACCAATCAGGCACTTCGTCGTCGAAGTAAACCACTTCCGGACATCCGGATTCGTATTGCGGAGGTACGTTCAGACCCATGGCCCGTATCAGATCCGCATCGAGATTCGTATCAAAATTCTTCGTACCCTTGAACACCCCGAAATTAGGCATGCTGCCCGAGCTGTATTCCCATGCGGTCCAAGGTATTCCGAATGCTGCCAGATTGTCGCACACAGCCTTGTACCATCGGTTGCGGTCGCCTCTGGACGCAGTGGTAAGCGTACCGAATTCTCCGCAGAATATCAGCTTGTCATGATCGGTGGCCCAGCTGTAGACTTCCATCAGCTCCTGTGCGATGGCCTGTTCGTTGCCCTGTGCGGCATAGATATTGTAGTATTCCTCATATTCAGCGTTTCCTTTGAATTCGGCGGGCATAGCCGGCATTTTGTCGGCGTCGTAGGGGAACGGAACGTTGGCGATATGCCTGCTGGGAATCCACTCCGCACCCTGATGGGTGAACAGGAACGGATTGTAATAATGGAATGTGTAGATGATGCGGCTGTCCTGAATTTCGGCCACGAGAGGAAGCGTCTTGATGCTGCCGCCTACACCGGTCGCTATTATTATCACGTTCTTGTCAATGCTCCTGACTTCCGATACCAGACGTTGCTGGATCTTATCCCAGTTGTCCTGAACATAGCTGCCGTTCGGCTCATTGAACAGTTCGATCAGCACATGGTCCTTGCCTTTATAACGGGTCGTGAGCTGACGGAGGCCGGATGCCACCAGGTCTTCGTGTTCGGCCGTGAATCCGGTGTTGCCGAAGGAGCTGTGCTGGTCCAGTATCACGTACATGCCGCGTGCGGCTCCCCATTCCACGATTTTGTCAAGCACGTCGTACAGTTTCTGATTGAACGTGTAGGCCGGCGCCGCACCCATGAAGAGGGGGAAGTTGATGGGAATCCTGACGACGTCCACGCCTAATGTCTTGAGGTCGTCGAAATCCTCCTCCTTGTATTTGTCGGGAACGAACCAATATTCCTCGGAGGTGTTGAGCCAGTCCGAAAGATTGAATCCTTTGGAGAAGGGAACGGCCTTCAGGGGCTTCACTTCCTCGACATCGGGATTTGGTCCGGGTGTGGGATCCGGGTCCGGTTCTGTGGAGACATTTTTCTCCGAACAGGCGGCGAATATCAGCATCATGCATGACAATGCCGCGAAAAAGAATTGTTTCATTGTGAAAATGTTGTTAATTATTTGTTTTGATGATTACTGATCTATCTGCAGCTTTACCGGGGATATGACAGTTCGATTGTCCGTCGTTCGTCTTTCGGCGAGTTGACGTACCGCCAATTCATCCCTGTGGCGATATTGAGTGTCTCGAGAACGTAATCAAGACTGTTGATGCTGATGGTGTTTCCCGAGAATGTCAATTCCTCGATCTCATGGTCCTTGATCACGAAATCCACGTCAAAGCGTTTCTCAAGAGATTTAAGGATACTGTTCAGAGACGTGTTTTCGAGTATGATTTTATTGTCTTTCCAGCCAATGGCCTTGGATGCCTCCGTATTTATCAGGGAAACATATCCCTCGGCTGTTTTGATGACCTGTTGGTCGGGGGAGAGCCGAATTTCGCGTACGGTGCCTTTATTATCGGTGTAATTATAGCCTACGGCACCTTGCGCGAGGGTTATGACGGCATTGTCATCGGGATAGGCGTCCACGTTAAATCGGGTGCCATAGACATTCACGGAACTTCCGTCTGCGAGCATCACGCTGAATTTCCTGTCGGAATCCTTGCGTACGTCAAAATATGCCTCTCCGACCAGTTCTATTGTCCTGGAGCCGTCTGTAAATTCCGAGGGATAACGAAGTGTGGAACCGGAATTCAGTATCACTGTGGAACTGTCGGGCAGTGTCACGTATCCGGTCATGCCTGTCCCGACTTTCAGCTGATGATATGTCGGAGAGGGTGTTGAAGTCCGCGTTATTGACAGGATGGTGGCCGCCATCAATGGAATAAAGAGTATGGCCGCGGCCCGCTCGATGTGTCTGAGCCAACTGCGACGCTTTTTGGAAATGCGGTCGTTCACATCCCGGAGTGCTGTCTCCACATCTATTCCGGAAACGGAGTCCAGGGCCCGGAAGTCCATTATTATCTCGAGCATGGCATGGAATTTCCGATTGTTTTCCTCACTGTCGGATCTCCATTCATCGATTTTACGTTTATCCTCCTCGGATAACGATCCGTTGAAATAGTCGGGAAGCAATGCTGCGGCTTCCCGGTCGGTCAATGTGTTGAGATATTCATGGTCCATGGTTCAGGCTTTTATATTCAATGGGACTTTTTTACATTATTTTTCTAAACAGAATTTAAATTTTCTAAACAGATCATTAGAAATAGAGCATGGAATCTTCCCATTTACGATAGATTCAAGAAAATACTTAACAATGACAATATCAAAATCATGAAGAAACATTCAGGTATGATTGTGGCGCTGTTGGCCGCTTCAACTACGGCATACGCCGTCGAACTTCCCGGGGTATTGGGCGATAATATGGTGTTGCAGCAGCGTGCCGACGTCCGTCTTTGGGGCTGGAGCAAGCCGGAAGATACCGTAGAGATAAAAGTTTCCTGGAATGGTAAGAAACAGAGGGTAAAGGCCGATTCCAAAGGGAACTGGTCGTTTTCGGTACCGACGCCTGAGGCGTCGACCGAGACATATACCATAACGATCCGGGATAGTGAATCATCGGTATCGTTAAGCAATATCCTGATAGGGGAGGTGTGGTTCTGTTCCGGACAAAGCAACATGGAAATGCCGGTCGAGGGCTGGCCGGGACAGCCCGTAAGGGATGCTACGGAGACCATACTCGGTGCCGATCCTGCATTCCCGGTACGACATTGTTATGTGAAGCGGTCCAAATCGTTCGAAACACAGGATCGCTGTGACGCGGTATGGAGCGTGAACGATGGGCCCGGGGTGGCCGGAGCAAGCGCTATAGCCTATTTTTTTGCGAAAAGGCTGGCCGAGGTGTTGAAAGTGCCGGTAGGTGTGATCAACGCCTCTTGGGGCGGAACCTCCATAGAAGGCTGGATGAGCAAGGAGATTCTGGACCGGGAGTTCCCCGGAGAAACGGACATGAGCGCGTATGCCACAAGACAGTGGCCTGAGGAAAACAACCATACGGCTCCCGCATCCCTATATAATGCAATGCTGCATCCGGTGCTGCCGTTTACGGCGCGTGGATTCATCTGGTATCAGGGTGAAAACAATGTCAACCGTCCGGAACAATACTCACGGCTGCAACCTGCGTTCGTAAGAATGTTGCGTGACGAGACCGGGAATGCGGACATGCCGTTCTACTATACTCAGATAGCACCGTATTCATACGGAAATCCTGACGATACCGCAGCCGGATGTTTCATGTGGATGCAGGCGCAGAACCGGAAAGATATTCCCGACAGCGCAATGGCGGCTACCCTTGACACGGGAGAATCCGATTGCATACATCCATCGGATAAACAAACTACTGCAAATAGACTGGCGGCCATAGCCCTGATGCGTGATTATGGATATGAATACATCGACGCCGGCACGCCGGTTGCGGAATCGTTCTGTTTTGAAAACGGGATTGCCAAGGTGAGGTTCGATGTGGGCAGGAAAGGGATGTCGCCGATTTCAAAGGACATTCCGGGGTTTGAACTTGCCGGCGAGGATCGCGTGTTCCATCCGGCGACAGCAAGAGTGGATGAAAACGACTGCAAGACGATACGTGTAAAGTCGGAGGCGGTGCCGGAGCCTGTTGCGGTGCGTTATGCCATAAGAAATTACAGCAACGCGACGCTTTTTAATTGTTTCGGAGTGCCTGCAAGTCCGTTCCGTTCCGATGACTGGTAATTGGATTCGACGGGTTTCCGGATGTATGCCCTGAAATCGTCATGCATAAAAACAGTCCTGAAAAACCTTAGACGAATAAGGATTTTTCAGGACTGCGCCGTTTGGTTGCCGTACGGTCAGTTTATTGTCATTTCAAATTGATCGTAAGGCTCCGATCGATGGGAAAGATGTCTGGTCAGAGGGGAGATGCCAAAGAGTGGTGAATAGGTCTTGACTTTGATGGTCTTGCCGTCGGGCATGAACTCGAGTATGCGGAGCCACCCGTCGCCGCCATTGCCTTCCCAGCCTCCTCCGAGGGTCTGTACGTTGAACATCATCTGGTGCACATTGCGTCCTGCCGAGTTTTTGTCGACTCGATATGCAATCGAATCTTCATAATCTCCGGGTACGCCCATGTGTCCGCTGAGAGCGAACACTATGTTTCCGGTCGGGTAGATTAATTTCTTCCACACCTCTTTTCCTCCGTTTTGAGGCGTAATCCTGTAAGAGGAGTCATCGGTATATTCGGCGGTACGTTCCGTAAGAAGTGAATGAGTCATAAAAATCACCTTGTGTCCTTTATATCTGTCGCTTTCGCAAAGCTCCTTAGCCCACCTCAAAACTTCGTCGCGCGGCGCAAATTCGGTGACGATCACCAGCATCTTTCCCCACTTGGGCTGTGCGATTTCAAAGGCTGCATTCTCCATATCCGCAACACCCTGACGATTGGGAAAGTTGCTGACAATAATGTCGCGCCAGGTGGAATTGCGTTCGAACGGAAAATATTCAGGAAAATGCGTCATGCCGTTTTCTGATGTCTGGTAGCCGTAATCATGATTTCCACACGATATGAAGTAGGGCACTTTATTGTCGAGACGCTCAAAGCAACGTGACACCGCCTGCCACATCTCCCGGCTTGTCTGGTTGAGCATATAGCGGTTCATCGCGATGTTCTCGTTCTGTTCGACAAGATCTCCGGTGCAGAGCACTGCCTTGATGTTCAGATTGTCGATATTGTCGGCGATCCATGCCGTGCAAAGATCGAACAAGGGCTGGTTTATATCATATTTGATATAGCCCTGCGAATCTCCAAGCACGATCATGGAGAAAGAATCCTCATTTTCAAGATGCTGCATGTCGGCTCTGTGCTGGGCTGAGCCCAATGCACAGAATCCGATCATGGCTGCTAATACTAAACTTACCTTCATGTTTTCCCGAAGCGTGTATACGCCTCAATGCTGAGTATGGATAAATCAGCGGATCACTTCTTTAGTCACTTTGCTGCCCCGGCGTACGATGTAGATGCCCTTGCAGGGATTTAATGTCCTTATTCCCTGCAGACTGAAATATTCGGCAGGCGCATCTTCTGTCATCATATTTTCGACAATGCCGGTAGACGGGGTGCTTTTGTGCTCGCGGATGTCAGGATAACAGGTTACGGCAACCGAACATCCGTTGGTGATGGCGTCGGGCACTTCGAGGCGCATGGTGCCGGTATAGTCCGTAAGGACCTGTCCCTCGGGGTTCTGCATCCAGTGCCATTCCTGGGCTGTCTCACCTACCTGTATGGGAGCCGTTCCCGGAGCCCACCATTCCGACCATCCTTGATTTCTCAGGATATTAAGCATCTCGGATGTGAGCGCAGTGGTGATATCAAGCCAGAAAACATTGTCGACGCCTTCTTCGGGTTCAAACTGATAATCGTCCGAACATGCAAAGCTGTTGAAAGACCCTACCAGGTGATAGGTCGCGGCAATGGGAGCTGTAGTAGTCGTTACGGTGACGGTAGACAGGTCCTGGGAAATGACGAGTTTCCAGTCTCCGGGCCAGAGAGGCTTGAAATCCTCCGCGCCGGGACCGTACAGTGTAACTTTTTTGCCTATGTCAGCTTTGGTAAACGCGGCCGAGGGTGCATAGCGATGCTGTGGCCATACGGCCCACTCGGAAGTCTTAAGGTCTGAGATTCCGAAGCCGTATTGCTGCACATTCTTGCAGTCAAGGACGAAATAACCATCCGTGGCTTCTACTTCCAGTGGATTGGCTATGTCCCAAGCACCGAGTGTCTGTCCGTTGATGACCGTTCCTTCAGCCCCTGCGACATAGAGTGTTGTGACGTCCTGAGCCTGTACGCCTAAGCTGACCAGAACTCCGACCGATAAAGATAATAGTTTCTTCATGCGATATAGTTTTTATATGGTTGATATTAAAAAGGGGTATTTTGAAAAAGAAATTCTAATCATAAAAATATGTTTTTTAACATTTACTTGGAAAAGAGTCTGCGTTTAGATAAGAAATGTATGGAATAATCATATAATTTCAGTCGTGAATAATCCGTTTCTGGCGAACCGACACGCGCCTATTTGTGTTTGAATTTAAGATTAGGCTACAAATAGGGTATAAAATCAATTCCACAAAAACTATGGCGAGTAAAGTAATACAGGGGCTGTTGGATGCGTTAAAGAATTTAGGCGCGAGCCGGAAACCGACACTCCAGCCCGTGCCCGTGCGAGTAAAATGAGTAAAAACTGTGTGACAGAAACATGTGAGCGACCCGGTGTCAATGACGCCGAGTTGCCCGACTTATTGATGAGTGACGATGCCGCCGGATCCCGGGTGGTGAGGCGTGTGGTGATAACCGGCTGCGTGGTGAACGCATGCCTGATGGTGATGAAGCTGCTGACGGGCTGGCTTGGACACAGCGAGGCGTTGGTGGCCGACGGTTTACATTCGCTCAACGACGTGGCCGTGGACATAGTGATGCTGATATTCGTAGGCATCAGCTACCGCAAGGCCAGTCCCCGCTTCGCATACGGCTACGGCAAGTTCGAGACTCTCGCGTCAGTGCTGATATCGGTGCTGATGATATTCATATCCATAATGATCATGGTGTCGGGCATCGAGAGCATCGTGGGTTACGCCCATGGCGAGGCCCTGGAACATCCTGATATCTGGACGGTGTTCGCCGTGATAGTGGCCATGGCCACCAAGGAATGCCTGTATCATTACTACAGCCGCGCCGGGCGCAAACTGGACTGCACCGCGTTGTGGGCGGCGGGATGGCACCACCGCGTAGACGCCATGTCGTCCATAGCCACGCTGATAGGCGTGACAGGCGCGCACTTCCTGGGCGAGTCGTTCCGGGTGCTCGACCCCTGCGCGTCATTGGTTATTGCCGTGATGATACTGGTGCCGGCCATACGGCTGATGGTGCCTACATTCGTCGAGCTGATGGAAGGCTCCATGCCGCGGCGAGACATAGACCGCGCCCGGGAGGTAATCTCGGCAGTGCCGGGAGTGAAAGGTATTTCGTCCTTACGTACCCGCAAGTCAGGCCACACGCGCATGTTCGACATCACGGTGCGTGTGGACGGCGCAACGACCGTCGACGACGGCGCCGTCATTACCGGTCACATCGAGCGCGCCCTCTGCCGCGAGTTCTGCCCCCACATCTTCGTCTCCGTGCAGCTGGCACCCACCGAAAAATAAGCAACATTTCGCATTTACATCACTGTACAAAAATGGCCAATGCCTTATGCTCATCGCATGGCGGATTGAGTATTGCGCATTTAATTATGTCGAAACTCCCTAACACCCCGCGATGTGTTTTTAAAACAAAGGCTTTTTGATAGATGTCAGGGTTCGGTCTTGACCTATTCCTAAACCAAACGCTGGGTGCTAAATAAAAAAAGTGAAAAACGACAGCTCGTTGCCCTTATGAATTAAGGATTAACTCGCCTACGCTCGTTGAGCTAAAGGTTGAATGCGATGTATGGTGCGAGTTTTTCAGCGAGTTTTGCGTCCGGAGCGACATCTGTGAGCAAGACCTTATTGCGTTTTACGGCTGGTTTACGCACTGGACGGGCGACATAGTCGCTTTTTCCGTATGTCTCTCTGTCGGGATGTTCGCTTCGAGTAAGATTCGCGAAAACTGTCGGATTGAAGATTACATAGCCATCCTCATCAACAGCTGGAGTGAGAATAAAATCCGATAACATTGTCGCCTTGTCGTCATTTTCCAGTGTCGGAAGCCATTCAAGACGCAGCCCTTTGGCGACAGCCGACTTCTTGAAATCGAGGAAACGAGGGTTTCTTTGAAAAAATCGTTTCAAAGAAACCATAATACGTTTCAAGTCCCGTTCTTCAATGGCTTTATAGTTCAGTAACACTGCCGGAGTGGCGGCGACGATAAGCGCATCATCAATATGAAGCATATTGTTGTCGGCCGCTTTAATGGCATCGGCAATTTCAAACGTTATGCGCGAATAGATGAACTTATTATTTTCGGGAGATACAGTAGGCATGGCTTAATCTTTTGATAAAAAGTTAAAGGCTTTGCGAATAATTTGAGCCATCAACTTCCGCCTAGCATCAAGGAAATCAGCATACGCCATATTTTCAAATCCATCAGGAATTGCGTTTTGAGCGAGAGTTACTGCGTATGCATCTTCTCCTAATTCTGCTCGTTGCTTAGCCGAATAAACTTTCGGAGCGTCATCGGAGATGGCGATGTTTGTCTGGTAGTCGAGGAACGTATAGTTGGCAATCTGATTGCGGTCGCGGTCATCCACGATGCCGAGCGAAGCAAGGTAATTTTTTGGGAAGATATGGTGAACATCAATCGAAGATTTGGTGCCACTCGTACCTGGAGTAAGATATGCTACGGTCGGAACGGTGCTGAACAAAATGTTATGATGGAGAACATTAAGCGCAGCCAAATAACCCTTCCATATTGGGGAGCCGGTGGAAGAAGTAACCAGATCCCGAAGAAGATTGGAGTTGAAGTAGTCATCTGTGAAATTGGTTCGGATTTCACGGTTCAGAATCTCAACGAAATCTTCCGGCGTGGAAAGTGCTCGCATATCGGTAAGTAATCTTTCAACAGTTGACTCGGGCGAATCAGTAAAGTAACCAGTAATGGTTACCATAAATACCCATCTGGTCATAATCTTGCGCAATTCAAGAGGCTTTACATTGAATTGCGTTTTGCCTATAAGATAAAGCAAGTAAGAGAACACGACAGCGTTTTGAGATGAAACCAAGCTGCTACGCAAATAACCGGCACTGGCCATAATGTTCATGAATGTATGCCAGTTGTTGAGATTGGTAACAACGTTTAAAGCATTTCTAAATTTAGCGAGGTTTTCAGCCTGTGTATCTGACGAGGTCTTCTGAGTTTCGAGGTCTTTACCGCGAAGCAGCATATATGCATAGCGTAGTCTTGCGCGGTGAAAAGCCAAGCCAACTGCGGCACGGATAAGATGGACAGGGTCAACTTCAATTATATGATTAAATGAGGTGTTATCCTTAGGTATGCGCGAGTCTCGGCAAAATTCATTTATGCGCTTGTGTATATCGTTGTCATACACTGACAACAGCGTTTCAATAAAGTTTTTCTCTGTCAACTTTTGACCGCCGGAATTTACACGCACGAATATCTCGGCAACATCTTCTTCACTTGCAACGGCTCGAACTTCAAGTGTCGGGAGGTGGTATGTTTCGAGGTCAAGCAAATCCTTAAGATTGTCTTCGATAAGAATTTCTTCGTCATCGGTCAACAGAGGTTGCTGATTTCGCTCTCTCGCCTCATTAATATTCTTGATGAAACTCCGTCTAAAGCGAGATTCATTGTGTTCAGCTGCAGCTTCAAAGGCGCTGCTAACTGCACTAATCCATTCGGCAGAACGCTCGTAGGCTTGTGACCATACAGCAAATTCCCTTGTAAGAGGGTTGAAAGAAATCTTTATGTTGCGTTCCTTATAGTCAACGTCCTTGATTTTTACTCCTCTTATGGCTGCTAATAATGCTGTAAGGCGTTGCTGCCCATCAATAACAAGGTCTCGCGGTTGTTGAAAGGACTTCTCATTGATTCCGATATGAGATTTGTTTTCAAAATCGACTGGCGATTCCCACAACATAATGTATCCGATGGGAAAGCCCTTTAGCATTGAGTCCAAGAGATTGCGAACTTTTGAATCTTTCCATACAAAGGGGCGTTGTAAGTCGGGAAGTCCGATACGACCTGAAGCGACATCTGTTAGAAGTTCGCCGACTTTTCGATTTATAGGTGTGAAAATTTCAGCCATTTTATAACGTCGTTAGATAATATATTTGCCATCGGCTAACCCTTAGCCTCGATAGCCGGTGTGATGTAACGATTTTTTAATGTATTCCTCTGAAAGATAAAATAGATTTCTGTCATACAGATTTGTATGTTATATGGCATTTGATATTAAAAAGCAGTTACTTCCACATAGCATCTGAAAGATATAAAAGAAGACTACCCGCCTATGTGGCAGCGTCGACTTTACTTTTTTGAGTGCTAAATGGAGCGACTGAAGTCTCCAAAAACACTATGATGAAGCAAAGGTAATGCTTTTATTTGACGTGGCAAAATTTTTAGAGAAAGGGTCATGACATAAAATTCGTATTGGTTCTTAACCACTTTTGTGATTGATATGTCGAGGATTTTTGTTAATTTTGCAGTTTGAGAAAAAAGCTTAAGAAAAAACGTAAGCAAAAGCTAAAGAAAAGCATAAGCAAAATAAAATGAAGACCAACGTAGCTGTATTTTTCGGAGGGAGGTCGGTGGAGCACGAGATTTCGGTGATCTCGGCGCTGCAGGCCATCAACGCATTTAATAAGGATAAGTATGAGATAATTCCTATCTACATCTCGAAGCAGGGCAGGTGGTACACCGGTCCGCAGTTGCTCGACATCCGCAACTACCGCGACATGAACGCGCTGACGGCGGCGAGCGAGGAGGTGTATATGCGTCCCGAATATGGTGATTACAATCTGTACAAGGCCAATCCGGGCGGCGGTCTGTTCGGCAAGAAGAATCCTGTCGTGACCACGCTGCATGCGGCCATTCCCGTGCTGCACGGCACCCACGGCGAGGACGGCATCTTCGAGGGCGTGCTGGAGACCATCGGCATCCCTTTTGCCGGTTGCGACACGCTCAGCAGTGCAAACGGCATGGACAAGATCACCATGAAGATGATACTGAAGTCGGAAGGTATTCCTGTAGTGGACTATGTATGGTTTACCGATTACCAGTGGCAGCAGGACCATGAGGCATGGCTGGACAAGGTGGAGAAGGAGCTTGGCTATCCCGTTATCGTCAAGCCGGCCAACCTCGGCTCGAGCGTTGGCATCAGCAAGGCATCGGACCGCGCCGCGCTGACCGAGGCCATAGACAACGCCACCAAGTTTGCCGAGCGAATCATCGTGGAGCACATGGTGGAGCAGCTGAAGGAGATAAACTGCTCGGTATTGGGCGATGCCGACGAGCATCAGAGTTCGGTATGCGAGGAGCCGATCAAGAGCGGCGACTTCCTGAGCTACGAGGACAAATACATGGGCGGTACCAAGACGGACGCCGGTATGCAGAGCAGCGACAAGCGCATTCCGGCCGACCTGCCCGAGGCCGTGAGCGAGAAGATACGCCACATAGCGGGCGAGACTTTCCGCGTGCTGAGCTGCCACGGCGTGAGCCGCGTGGACGTGATGATTGACGAGAAGGACGGCTCGATCTACGTGAACGAGATCAACACCATACCCGGTTCGCTGAGCTTCTATCTGTGGGAGGCCAGCGGAATCAGCTTCGAGCAGCTGATGGACCGCCTGGTGCAGTTGGCGCTGAAGCGCAAGCGCCTGCAGGACCGCAAGACATTCACGTACGACAGCAATATCTTCGCTCTGGGCGGCGGCGTCAAGGGCGCAAAGGGTGCCAAGGGCGCCAAACGATAACAGGAAATTACTTAGCTGATATATAGACAGCCATGGATAAGAAATTCAAGGAATACAGCAGCCAGTTGAATCTGAGCGATGTAAATAAAGAGGTGCTCGGAGAGTGGGACAGCCACAACCTGTTTGAGCGCAGCATGAAGGAGCGCGAGGGATGTCCGTCGTTCGTGTTCTACGAGGGACCGCCGTCGGCCAACGGCATGCCCGGAATCCATCACGTAATGGCGCGCACCATCAAGGACATAGTGTGCCGCTACAAGACCATGAAGGGCTTCCATGTGAAGCGCAAGGCCGGCTGGGATACCCACGGACTTCCCGTGGAACTCGGCGTGGAGAAGAACCTCGGCATCACCAAGGAGGACATCGGCAAGAAGATAAGCGTGGACGAGTACAACGCCGCCTGCCGCCGCGAGGTGATGAAATACACTAAGGAATGGACCGACCTGACCCACAAGATGGGTTACTGGGTTGATCTGGACAATCCTTACATCACTTACGATTCCAAATATATGGAGACCCTGTGGTGGCTGCTGAAACAGCTGTATCAGAAGGGCTATCTGTATAAAGGCTATACTATCCAGCCGTACAGTCCTGCCGCCGGCACCGGACTTAGCAGCCACGAGCTGAACCAGCCCGGATGCTACCGCGACGTCAAGGACCTGACGGCCACGGTGCTGTTCGACATCGTCGACCCGAAGCCTGAGATGACCGGCTGGGGCCGTCCCTGTTTCCTGGCATGGACCACGACGCCCTGGACACTCCCTTCGAACACGGCCCTCTGCGTAGGCCCGAAGTTCGAGTATGTGGCCGTGCAGACCTACAATCCCTACACCGGCGACAAGCTGACCGTAGTAATGGCCGAGGAACTGGTGAAGGCATACTTCAAGAAGGAGGGCGCCGAGGCCGACATGGAGGCCTGGACACCGGGGAACAAGACGGTGCCTTACCGCATCGTCGGCAAATGGAACGGCCTGGACCTGGTAGGCATGCACTACAAGCAGCTGATGCCCTGGGTGAAGCCGACAGAGAAACTCGATGACCATTCGCCCGAATATGTGCGCAAGTATGCCGAGGCTCATCCCGACAAGGTTTATGGCGTTGACCGTTACAAGTTCGTGGAGCTGGAGAGCGAGGCTTTCCGAGTGATTCCCGGTGACTACGTGACGACCGAGGACGGTACCGGCATCGTACACATCGCACCCACGTTCGGTGCCGACGACGCCAAGGTGGCCAAGGCCGCCAATATCCCGCCCCTTTATCTGATAAACAAACGCGGCGAGACACGCCCGATGGTTGACCTGCAGGGACGTTTTTATCCCGTCGAGGACCTGGCGGAAAACTTCGTCGAGAAATGCGTTGACGTGCCTCTGTATTCGAATCATGCCGGTGCATACGTCAAGAACGCCTACGACCCGAAATTCAACGCAGGCGGCAAATACAACGAGGCAGCCGCATCGGCCGCCGACGACCTGAACCTGGAGTTGTGCGTAGAGCTTAAGAAAGAGGGCAAAGCCTTCAAGACCGAGAAGCACGTACACAACTACCCGCACTGCTGGCGCACCGACAAGCCCGTGCTGTATTACCCGCTTGACAGCTGGTTCATCCGCACGCCCGATGCCCGTGCGCGCCTGATGGAACTGAACGACACCATCAAGTGGAAGCCCGCCGCCACCGGCTCGGGCCGCTTCGGCAAGTGGCTGGAGAACGTGCAGGACTGGAACCTGTCGCGCTCGCGCTACTGGGGCACTCCGTTACCTATCTGGCGTACGGACGATGGCGCCGAGGAAATGATAATCGGCAGCTACGAGGAACTGTGCAAGGAAATAGACAAGGCCGTGGCCGCCGGCGTGATGTCGGATAATCCCGTAACCAAGAACGGTTTCGTCCCCGGCGACATGAGCCGGGAGAACTATGAGAAGATAGACATGCACCGTCCATACGTGGACCGTATCGTATTGGTGTCGCCCTCTGGCAAGCCGATGCGTCGCGAGCTCGACCTGATCGACGTGTGGTTCGATTCGGGCGCCATGCCTTATGCTCAGATACACTATCCCTTCGAGAACAAGGAGCTGCTTGACAGCGGCGAGGTATATCCCGCCGACTTCATTGCCGAGGGCGTGGACCAGACCCGCGGATGGTTCTTCACGCTGCATGCCATAGCCGGCATGGTGTTCGACTCCGTGGCCTACAAGGCCGTGATAAGTAACGGCTTAGTGCTGGACAAGAACGGCATGAAGATGTCGAAGCGACTGGGCAACGCCATCAATCCCTTCGACAATATCGAGCGGTTTGGCGTAGACCCCGTGCGCTGGTATATGATCAGCAACTCGTCGCCCTGGGACAATCTGAAATATGATGAGGCCGGCGTGACCGAAGTAAGCCGCAAGCTGTTCGGTACGCTGTACAACACCTATAAGTTCTTCGCCCTGTATGCCAACGTGGACGGCTTCACAGGCACGGAGGCGCAGGTGCCCGTGGCCGAGCGTCCTGAGATAGACCGCTGGATACTGTCGTTGCTTCACTCGCTGATAGCCGAGGTGACGGCTGACCTTGACGACTACGAGCCCACACGCGCCGCACGCGCCATCGACACGTTCGTCAACGACCACCTCTCCAACTGGTATGTCCGTCTGAACCGCCGCCGTTTCTGGGCAGGGGAGATGGATACGGACAAGCTGGCCGCATATCAGACGCTATACGAATGCCTCAAGACCATCGCGCTGCTGATGGCCCCCTTCTCGCCCTTCTACAGCGACCGTCTGTACGGCGACCTGATGGCCCCGGCCATCGAACCGGACGGTTATGCGTCGGTACACTTGGCGGATTTCCCCGTCAGCGATCCCGCGCTGATCGACAAGGACCTGGAGGAGCGCATGGCTCTGGCACAGGATGTGACATCATCGGTACTGGCACTGCGCCGCAAGGTGAACCTGAAGGTGCGTCAGCCGCTGCAGACGCTGCTTGTGCCCGTAATGAACGAGCATCAGCGCAAGGCCCTGGAAGCCGTGACCGACGTGATTCTGAGCGAGGTAAACGTCAAGGAGATGAAGATTGTGGACAATGCCGAGAGCGGTCTGGTGAAGAAGGTGAAGGCCGACTTCAAGAAGCTCGGCCCGCGCTACGGCAAGATAATGAAGGACCTGGGTCGCGCCATAACCTCGATGGACGCCGCCGCCATATCCGAATTGGAGGGCAACGGCGAGTATAAGTTTGCCTCGCTGCCCGGTGAGCCTGTCGTGACGCTCGTCGACGTGGAGATCACCACCGAGGACATACCCGGATGGCAGGTATCCAACGCCGGACTGATGACCGTGGCGCTCGACGTGACAGTAACGCCCGAACTCCGCAATGAGGGAATGGCGCGCGAGCTGGTGAACCGCATACAGAACATCCGCAAGGAGAGTGACTTCGACATCACCGACAAGGTGAAGGTTGAGCTGCAGGATGTGCCCGAAGTGCGCGAGGCACTGAAGGACTTCGGCGCCTACCTGGCCGAACAGGTGCTGGCCAACGACGTGGTGCTGGTCGAGACGCTGGAAGACGACGGTGTAAATGAACTTGACATAGATGGCAGAAAGATCAATGCTCGCGTCACCCGCGACTGACAGCCGGGTCCGCACGTCGGCATGGGTGGTGACGGCCGTGATATTGGCCGTGCTGCTCGTGGATCAGATCATAAAGATATGGGTCAAGACATCGTTCTACATAGGCGAGGACTTGCCCATCACTTCGTGGTGGCACCTGAAGTTTATCGAGAACAACGGCATGGCGTTCGGCATGGAGCTTTGGAACAAGCTTGTGCTGACGTTCGGCCGTATCATAGTGGTGGGACTGCTGATATGGTGCCTGGTCAAGATGGTGCGCATGGAGGGCCTGCGGCGCGGGTTCCTCATTTCAGTCGCGCTGATAGCCGCCGGAGCCGCCGGCAACATATTCGACTGCGTGTTCTACGGCGTGATCTTCAACGACCCGTTCCCGCCGGAAACCGCACAGATGTTTCCTTCGGACGGAGGGTATTCCACATGGTTCGAGGGCCGCGTGGTGGACATGATGTATTTTCCGCTGTTCGACTTCGTGTGGCCCGACTGGATGCCGTTAGTGGGCGGTAAGTACTATGAATTCTTCGCTTACATCTTCAATGTGGCCGATGCCGCGATATGCGTGGGCGTGGCCATGCTGATACTTTTCTACAGCAGCGACACCGGCGTAGCCTATGCAGCCCTCGCCGGCAGCAAGAAGGAGGATAAGAAAGGGGAGACTCCGGTTCAAAAGAAATGAGAAAAGTCAGGATAGGATCGATAGCTCTGTTGGCGGCATGTATGGTCGTGATGGCCGGATGCGTGCGCCGTCCGCGTCATGTGATGAGCGACAAGGAGATGGCAGGCATAGTGGCCGACATGGAGCTTGCGGAGGCCTATCTGAACAGTGGGCAGCAGGACATAGGGAGCCGCGAGGAGATGCGCGAGCGCATGGTGGAGGGTGTGCTGAAACGGCACAAGGTGAGCCGTGAGGACTTCGACTCCACGCTGAGCTGGTACGGGCATAATGTCGATGCATATTATAAGCTGGACGCCGAGATAAACCGTGCGTTGGCGGCGCGTCAGAAGGAACTGGCCGGGAAAAGCGGCAGCATGAAGGAAGTGGACGTACAGCTGGACGACATCTGGCCATATCGCCGTACGGCAGTGATATGGGAGAAGTCGGGAAGCAACGTGCTGCGCTTCTCGGTGCCCGTGGCCGAGGCCGAGAAAGGCACACAGATGAAGTGGAAGATGCGCACGCGCACCCCGTCAGACATGGGCGTGGTGATGGGTGTGGAATATGCCGACGGCACCGTGTGGTATGTGTCGCGCTCGGTCAGCAGCCAGAAGAACATAGAGGTGATTTGCCAGACCGACACCGGCATGAAACTTAAGCGCGTGTTCGGCTACCTCAACGCCCGCAAGCCGCAGGAGCTGCCAATTTACCTTGATTCGATACAGCTGGTGAAGGAACCCTACGACTCCACCCTTTACTATCGCGTCAACTCACAGCGCCGCCTCTCCAAGCCCTCGCGCCCGAAACCGAAACCGGCGGAACCCGACACAATCAGCAGCAATTAATTGCCTCGGAGAGGCTGTTTCTCATTAACCCCACGATGGACGAGGACAGCTTCAGCTGGCGCCGTCCTTCGTGGGGCAAGACAAGGTGTAGCAAGACTTGGTCGTAGACCATGTCTCTGTACTGTTGTTGCGATGGTATCTTAAGGCGAGCGGCATGGTCTCCGACCAAGCTGTCATATATCGACATTAACCCCACGATGGCTGGAGAATCTCTCCAGCCATCGTGGGGTTAATGAGAAACAGCCTTTCCGAGGCACGTCCTCACATTGTTTCATGTGCCGTTTCAGCGCATTTACAGCCCTATTTAGCGCGGCACGGAGTGCCCATGTCACTATTCGTGGTTCGTCACGTATCGCTACTGTTTGATTTTAGCCTCATTCTAAAATTTTTATCTGATAGCAATAAAATTTATATCAAATTTTATTTGTCAGATTAGCTTGGGGTAATGAGTTTAAATCAACGGTCTGTTTGATATCCTTGTGTTTCCCTACAAAGAACGGGATATGGCAGTTCATCCAATTTATCACAGGAATCAGTAAAATGGCAGTAATAATAGCCATTACAAGACCAATAAGAGGATCTGTTGTTCTTAGTAAACGGAAACTGATTCTCTGTATCGGTACTAAAATCCATAAATGGGCTCCTAATACTATTAATGAATTTTTACCGAAGAATCGTAAGAATTGTAATGACTTCATTCCATTTAAGAATGAAAAGAACGTCATGAAACATACAATAAAGACTATTAATTTGGTCTTACCAACTAAATTATGCCAATCTGCAATCTCAAACTGTTCGAATATTATGCAACCGGCTAATATTAGAAGCGTAAGAGTGAATACAAACACCTTGCGAGGTAATGAATTCAGATACTTGATGAGAGGTTTGCCTGTTAAATATCCAATTGCAAAATATCCAAACCAAGCTAATGCGTTGTTTATCATGAATAAACTAGGAATGTCGGATAGTTCTTCAAAGAATACTAATGATAATAATGCTAAAGCCAATATAATCCACTTATTCAGCCTAAATACAATAAATGAGAAAGTCTGAATCATGAATAGGGTCATTAGAAACCATAAAGGGACGTTAAGAGAGAGATAGTCATGGCGATCAATAATATTGAATATATCCAATATACGGTTCCAATCAAAAGCCTCAAAGGATCTGGTATCCCACAAGTCAATAATATATCGAAAAGGAATAGATGCAATATAGAAGAACAGGAAGGGAATTATTATCATAAAAACCCTTTTTGAGAAGAATGTCTTAGCATCTGTCAGTTTGAAGAATATACCACTGGCAAAAAAGAATATGGGATTTCTGTAATTCCCAAAATCGTAGGAGCCGGCATGAATCCATATAATCCATAGAATGGTGATACCCTTTAATAAATCGACATAATCGACCCTTACTTTAGGAGCTGTTTTAAGGGCATCTTTATGTTGATTTTCGGGGGGGGTAAATGTTTGATAGTTAATCATTTAGTGCAATGATTGTCTGATTTATAATTAATTTGAATTGTTTATATTATTAGTTTAAACGTGAATTGCGCGTGGATGTTGTTTTATTTGAGGTGATTTTACATAGCCCTTTAAATAGCAAGATGCGAATATGGTCTACAATGACACAAAAGGCGAATATTGCTATGAAAAACAACGGAACAGTCAACCAAGCTGAGGTTTCGTCGATCAGCAGTCGGCATGTTTCCTGATATTTGACATAAATCATCGGGTGGAAATGGAAAAGGTAAACTGCGAAGGCTGATGCGGCTATGAAGTTGATCCATCCATGTTTTCCGATTGTCAGTCGTTCAAAGAACATGAACAGGAATACTGATTGCAGTATAATAAGCGGGTTAAGATACCCGAATATAAGACTTGAAATATTCAGCTTGAATAGCCCGATGCTTGCGACAATCAATAGCAACGCACATGCGAAATATAATCCGAGCCAGCTCCACGAATTCAGTTTGGCGAGCAACTTATCTTCTCGATGCAGGTATGCTCCTGTAAGATAAATTCCAATCAGACTAATCAGGCTCATGCCCTCGTTAAATTCTTTTGAGAACATGAAGTAGCCGTAGATTGTACTGAATATGTAGAAGATTACGATATATCTGAGCAGTTGCTTTGTGCTTGATTTCTCTATGAAAGCATTGAGAAGGGGTGCAACTACATACAGTGAAATATAAGCCGGGATGAACCATCGTCCGTTAATCATGGACAGACATGCACTGAAAATGGAGCCGTCATATTGGATGCCGATAATTTTAGCGAATGCTACACCTATCGTGAGCCAGAATGATATCTGGAAAATCAGGTTGGAAAAAGATCGTATTTTCCAGCGGATGCCGAAATAGCCGGAAATGAGTATGAAGCAATTAACACATACAAATGAAATGCTTCTTAGTCCTAAATTTAAGATTGTATTCGCAATGTCAGAAGATAGAGTTTCCGGCGAAGGTATCAGATGCACGGAGGTAAAATGAATTAGTAATACCAGCAGCATTGAGATTATTCTCAGTAGCTCGATATTAGAATTCCGTTTTACCCCCCCCTTTTTTTTGCTGTTAAGTGGCTCATAATAAAATAATTAAAAGGCAATTTGGATATATGTGTGGCTACTTAAATGAACTGCACTCCAAAAGTTTTGTGTCTAACTTTTGGGGTGCACTTCATGGCTCGGACAGCCCGCGCTACTAACACGGCTTCAGATTAAGCTTTTCTTGATCCGGTCCACGATGTGGCGGACATGGTCGTCGCTGACCCAGGGGCCGGCGGGGAGGCAGATGCCCACCTTGAACAGCGACTCGCTGACGCCGTTGACGTATGCCGGCGCATCCTTGTAGACGGGCTGGCGGTGCATAGGCTTCCAGAGCGGACGCGACTCGATGCCGGCGGCGTCGAGGGCCATACGCAGAGCCTCCACATTGTCGTTGGGCTGACAGTCGGTCGTGGCCGATGCGACGGTGTGCGTCACTCCGGCAGCACCTCCGACAGCACCCGTTATCACCTTCTTATATGCCATTTCCTGACCCTTGACCTTCAGATCCGGATCAAGGGTTGCAGTGCAGAGCCAGTAGTTGGAATCGAACTCCGGTCCGGGCGCCTCGTGCAGTGTAATGCCCTTCACGTCCTTCAGCAACTCGCGGTACAGCGCCTGCACATGACGGTGATGGGCTATGTGCTCGTCGGCTATTGTCATCTGGCCTCGGCCTATGCCCGCGCAGATGTTGCTCATGCGGTAGTTGTAGCCGATGGCCTCATGCTGATAGTATGGATACGATTCGCGCGCCTGGGTAGCGTACCACAGTATCTCGCGCGCCTTGTCGGCGTCGGGACATATCAGCGCGCCGCCGCCGGAGGTAGTAATCATCTTGTTGCCGTTGAACGACAGCACGCCATACTCGCCGAATGTGCCGAGCATCCGGCCGCTGAATCGCGAGCCGAATCCCTCGGCCGCATCCTCGATGACCGGTATCTCATAGCGGTCGGCGATCTCCATGATGCGGTCGATCCTGTAGGGCATGCCGTACAGGGCTACCGGGATGATGGCCTTCGGTTTACGGCCTGTCCTGGCGATGCGGTCCTTGATGGCTTCTTCCAGCAGGTCCGGATCCATGTTCCATGTCTCAGGTTCGGAATCGATGAATACAGGCGTGGCGCCTAAGTAAGTAATAGGATGGGAGGATGCGCAGAAAGTGAACGACTGCACCAGCACCTCGTCGCCCGGCTTGACACCGCAGGCTATCAATGCGAGGTGTACCGCCGCCGTGCCTGCCGACAGCGCCACGACCTTCTTGTTGAGAGAACCTTGGCCATCAGTGCGATTGTTAACGAATGTCTCCAGGTCTTCTTCGAAGCCGTTTACGTTGGGGCCGAGTGGCACGACCCAGTTATCGTCGAAAGCCTCTTTTATAAAATGCTGTTCTTTGCCGCTCATGTGAGCCAGACAAAGCAATATACGTTCACTCATATATCGTAATGGTTTATGATGTTTGCAAAATAAGGTGCTGAAAAGGGCGAGCCATGCGTGGCTCGGCAATCCCACGCCACTATTTTAGGGTGTAGTTCAGTTTCTTGCTGATGTTTTTGCCGCGACCTGATGAGGCCGGACGTAACTTCATCCGGGCGCGTTTCTTCGGGTCGGAGAAGTAGCACATCCTGCAGCGCAGGTTGCAGGCCATCACCGGGGCGAGGAACACTCCGGCCGTGCGTCGGCGCAGCCTGAACATTGCCGCCAATCCCGTCAACTTAACCGGACGAGGCAGACCATGGCTCACGGCCATTTTCATCAGTTTTTATAGATTCATCGTATTGTGGCGTGGACTCTCCGAGCCGCGTTAGGAAAAAATATAATGCTTCATATTACCTCGTTGCCGTATTTCATGCGTCGGCCCAGGACTGTGCAGATTATCATTTTAATGTCCTTGATGAAGGAATAATGATGGAGGTAATATCTGTTGATACGGACTTTGTCCGGGAAAATCACCTCGTCGTTATATCGTTGCGGATCCGATTGTTTGGCAAGTAGATCCTCCTCATCGCGATACTTGAGGGAAGCCGGGCCCGTAATGCCGGGACGTAGCTTCAGCACCTCGCGGTCGGCGCCTTGCAGCAGGTCGGCGTAGCCGGGGACGTCAGGCCGAGGGCCGACAAAGCTCATGTCGCCGATCAGCACGTTCCACAGCTCGGGCAGTTCGTCGAGTTTGTAGTGGCGCAGTTTTGCACCGAGCGGAGTGATGCGGCTCTCGCCCGCCACAGATACAGACGAACCCTCGTGATTCACAGTCATGGAGCGGAACTTATACATGGTGAAAAGTTTGCCATTGCGGCCCACGCGCTTCTGCCTGAAGATAACAGGCCCTCCGGGCATCTTTATCTTGATGAGTACGGCCACGACCAGCAGTACCGGCCATAAAACGGCCAGGCCGACGAGCGCCATCACCCTGTCAAATATATATTTTAGAAACATAATTGCAAAGAGTCGAGTTAGGCCTTGCTCTTATAATAATTCCTTGCTGATCAAAGTGTAATTGAATCGTTCATTTGCTTTGACAAGATATTTCTTAGTTTTCTTGCAGTACTCGTCGCGGCAATAACGGTCCTTTATAATAAACCAGAAGTTAGTTTCCTTCCCGCAATCCCAATTGAAAATGTTTCTTAACATCCACCCCCCCCTATAATGATGTAATAGCTTATAAATCAAATGTTTGGATAATGCTGATTCTTCCGAGGGGATTCCCTTCCAGACGATGCAATGCTTATAAATTGAATATTTATTGATTTAAGTCTGTAAATTCATTTTGAATTGTATTGTAAATATACGTTACCTGGTTTCGCCAGTTTATATGATGGAATTGAAAGGAAGGCAAGTCGCAGAACTATGGGGATGAACACCAACAAGTTACCGATTACATAATGAACACTAACAGGCAGAAGAACAAGCTTGTGTGATGTAATATTTGTGCACAATTGGCAAACCGCAGATATTCAAGCAATTACCCCCCCCCCCATATTGAGGTCGGTCCTTCATGCTATCCGACGGTTTGAAAGAAGGTTCGGAAATATTACTGTTATAGACTTGTCCGTTGTTGTTTGATATAATCCTGGCCGGTATTCCAACAGCTGTCGTTTGCGCAGGTATGTTCTTGTTTACTAAGGTGCACGCACCGACCACAGCAGACTGTCCTATTGTAATAGGAGTGCGGGCAACTATCGATGCATTCATTCCTATGTATGCGTTATCTTCAATATTAATTTCATTATGACCTTGTTTACGACCATGGCATGCAAAAAACACACCATAAGATATAGTCACGTTGTTGCCGATTTTGATTTTATCATAACACATATCGTCAAGATAACATCTCATACCGATGAAGCAATTCTTGCCGATTTTATATCCGCACATACGATAGGCCCATATCCGCATACCGGCAAATGGAATCGTGGGAATTATCACAGCTGAAAAGAATTTACGGATAGGTTTGGCTATAATAGTAAAGATCGAATATTTCCAATAATATGGTATCGCTTTACCGTTCTTAATTGCTTTTTTATGAGTCAGCCTATATATTCGTTCGGTTATAGTCATATTTGTTTTACAAACAATATCTTTTTAACGATACCCCAAAACAGATTGTTGATTGTTAGAATCGAAGCGGTGAATGTGTCTGAGGATTCCACTTCGCGGAAAAGTTTATAATGCCATTTAATCAGAGTCCGATAGCTTGCTCGGCTGATTGAACCGGTGCGTTTACGATATTTTGCGAGATTCTCGGGCAGAAGATAACAATTAGCTTTTCTGATAGCTTTGAGCCATAGGGCGTAATCATTATTTTTTGTAATCGGAGGAATCTGAATGAGTCCTACGGTATCATTGTCGTACATGACTGTGAGACACCCGGGCCAGCAGTAAGAGTACATGCCTGCTTTCGAAATCTTTTCCGGACCTGAAACAAACCGACCAAGAGATTGACCTGCTTCATCCATTTCTTCATATTGTGTATAAGAGAAATGGATATTGTTGTCCGTCATGAACCGAATCTGCCTTTCGAGTTTATCGGGTTTCCAAAGGTCGTCGCTGTCAAGAAATGCAATCCATCGGCCTTGTGCCATCTTAAGCGCAGTGTTTCTTGCTACCGCGGCTCCTGAGTTTACTGGAAGACAATGATATTTGATTCGAGGGTCGTTAAATCGGGCGACTATTTCCTTGGTGTTGTCTGTGGAACAATCGTCGATAATCAGCATTTCCCAATTGGTGTAAGTCTGGTTCCTTACACATTCGACGGTCTCGGCAATGAATGGCCCGCAATTGTAGGTGGGAGTAATGATGCTGACCAAACCTTCTAATGGATTCATATCAAGTTGATACACTTAATCTTGAATAATTAGAATAAATATAAGTGATGAGAGGGGGTTATGGTAATATTATTCTCCAATCAATAGAGCTTTGACCGGGGCAGCAATTCTTGAAGCCATGAATGCCGGATTGTAGTGCAATGGATTTTTGATCCAATATTTTGAGTATTGGCTTATGGCTTTAAGACAATTCAAGAATCGGTTAAACCTTGAACGTTTCTTAGTTGTGGCTGAGTTAATCCTTATGCGTCGATAGTACACAGCATCCGATGAACAGAACCTACAGCTTTTAATACGGTCGGATATAAGCGCCATAAACAAGGAGTCCTCGCCATTTGCGAATCTGGTGTCAAATCTTCTTGTGCCGATAATGTCTTTATGTATCAGCTTCATCACGGGACCGTTAAAGAATCTGCGTGACCGATACAAGGATGGATTATCTAACTCTTTAAGCCTCAAATACTCCTGATGGTGAATATTATTATAATTCATTGTTCCGGTCCCATCTGCAAAATAAATGGAATCAGTCAGTGCAACGTTTTCCGGCGAAGAAAGGGCAAGCAATTGTTCAAGATAAGACGGCGATACATAATCATCGTCATCTATGAATGCCATATATTCACCTTTAGCATGATCAATCCCGATATTCCTGGCGTTGCTTACGCCTCCCCGGTCGGTCTGAATAAACGATACATTCAGGGACGGATGATTCTGTATCCATGTCAGAATATCGTTCTGCCAGGGTTCACTACATCCGTTCAGTATGACAATGACTTCATACTCTGATTTGTCAAGTGTCTGGTGATACAGGGAATCAAGGCATTCCCATATATAATCTGACGGCTTGTAGGATGGAACAATAACACTTATTTCCATTGATAAATTAGGAATCGTATGCAATTTTCAATTGCGGAGATATTTATTATAATCCATTGACGCGGTTATAATCTATGTACATTTATCCCATTAAGATACATTTCCTGCACCTGTGCCATCATCACGTTTTCCTTTTTCGACAATTTATTGAAAGGCACAGTTTCCGAGATTATGGCCGATACGAAATCCTTTATTTCATATCTCAGTCCTTCGCCGACAAAAGGATAAAAATATTTCTTGTTTTGATTCTGGTCTTCATAGCGGACTTCAAAGTAATCTGTTTTCCACCAGGGAGCCGGAACATAAACATAGCCTTTGGTACCTGCAATGGTCATGCAGCCTTCGGTCTTGACACCTAACCCGATCTGGAAAGATGCTACGGCATGCTTATATTGGAATACAGCCTTGGTAAATATGTCTACGTTGTTCCTGATTTTAGAATAAAAAATGATATTCTGGAAATCGGTGCCAAATATTTTGAATATCGGGAGTAATGGGAAACACGCATTTTCACTCATGCTGCCTCCATAATGTGTACTGTCAAGTTTGTCCGATTGCTCGTCCGTTAAAGTCGTGACCGATGCGTTTACTTCAACAATATCACCTATGACGCGGGATTTGAGCAGTGACACCAAATGACCGAATGCAGGCGCGTATGCTGTCTTTAACGCCACCATAAGCACCAGATTCTTTCGTTCGGCTATGTCGTAAAGTTGTTCCGCTTCATCCTTGTTAAAGACAAAGGGGGTCTCGCACAAAACATGCTTGCCGGCATTCAGTGCGGATCTGGCATACTCATAATGTGTATAATGCGGAGAGGCGATGTATACTGCATTACAATTTGCGTATAATTCTTTTAAATCTGTGGCGATGGCAGGAATCCGGAATTTTTCACAAAACGAGCTGTTCTCATTATAATCGGGATTGTATGCTGCCGTGATTTTGACGCTGGTTACGTTTTTAGATTCCGTAATAAAGCGTGATGCGATGTTGCCTGTACCGATAATGCCTATATTGATGCACGGGCGTTGCTGGCGTATTTGAGTCGAGGAGATGCCTTGAGTGCGGGGCAGATAAACCACCTGACAAAACTCATTAAGGTAGTCGAAGTATCCCTCCCAGTCCGATCCGATTGCAAATATATCGACTCCATATTTCTGGATATCCTCTATTTTCTGTCCTTTGTATTCCTCTATGACAATTTGATCGGCCAGTCCCGTGGCTCTTACGGCCTCAATTCTGTCCATGACATTGTCACAGGTGTTCATTTTTCCTCTTTCCAAGTCGAAATTGTCGGTAGTTACACCCACAATCAGGTAGTCTCCCAGTTCTTTGGCTCGTTTCAGGAGATTGTAATGACCTTGATGGAACAGGTCGAATGTGCCGTATGTAATGACCTTTTTCATAATATAGTCATATCAAATATCGTCATATCAGATGAAATGCTTTTCCTTCAGGTCCATGAATGCTGCGAGGAGTTTGTCATAGTCATCAGTGTCCAGACAGCCTATGTGACCTACGCGGAATATCGTGTCTTTCATATCCCCGCCGTTGGGGCAAATCCAGATGCCATATTCATTTTTGAGTTTGAGGAATATTTCGTGTGCCGACTGTGTGGTGGGATGCAACGGCGTCACGGCATTGCTCAGGCTCTCACTCGCGATGGTAAAAGGCAGGTTGTATTCCTTCAGCTTATTGCGGAAGTAGTTGGCAAGATTCGAACAGCGGGCTACTTCTACCTCCGGGCCACCGTTCATCGCGATTTCCTTCAGACGCGTGTTTATCTGTCGCAGGATTCCTACTGCGGGAGTCCAGGGTGTCTGGCCACGCTCCATATTACTGAGGGCAAGTTTCAGGTCAAAATACTGGCAGCAACATTTGTTGCTTAAAGTACGGGCTATAGCCGCAGGCGACAGGACCATAATCGCAATGCCGGGTGCACATGCCAGTGCTTTCTGGCTTCCTGTAATCATTATGCCGGTTCCGGTCTTTCCCATATCGAACGGATCGCAAAGGAAAGAGGAGATCGCATCCACAATCAGAAAGCAATCGTTTCGCTTGCAGAAATCAGAAATGAGATCGATATCATAATGAACTCCTGTTGAGGTTTCGTGCTTTTGAGTTACAAATGCAGTATATCCTTTCCCTTCGAATTCCGCAAGATGTTCGGCTTTCAAGGCCTTGCCGTGTTGCAGCTTGATTTCTGTATATGGAATGTTATGCAAAGACAGCAATTCTACGAATCTGCTTCCGAAGCTTCCACCGTTCACGACAAGAACCTTGTCATCGGGAGTCAGACAGTTCATGATGGCTGTCTCCATGCCTCCGGAGCCGGAAGATGTGAGAAATACCACCCGGCTGTCATCGGTGGCGTGTGCAAATTCTTTTATCAGACGTTCATTCTCAAGCATTGTCGCCGAGAACTCGTCAGTTCTGAAATAAGGCACCTGTTCGGCACCTATGGCACATACGGTCTCACTTGACTGTACAGGCCCTACCGTGAAATTTATCATAACTCTATTTATCTTCTTTCCAAAAACATCTGTTTGTATGATTTGACACCCGCTCTTCTTCAGGTGGCAACTGCATATAATCGCCGAAGTATGTGGTGAGCATCAGATCATATTCTTTCGGGACCTTGAACATTCGCCCTTCAAATTCCATCTCGATTTGGTCCTGAAAGCATTTCAGGGGCATCACCTCCTGCATGCCGTCAAAACCGGTATTTGCGAAACACCCTGCCGTGTTCGTGCCGGAATATTGACTGAGCAACCGCCGGTGCTGCCGGGCAAGTTTGCGTGTAGTGACGATATTGAAGGTCTCAAGCATCCGGTATATGAATATGCCTATATTTTTTCTTATCGTAGACAGGAACGTACGGCCACCGCCGTATGCATACGTAAGACACGCAAGTTTGTTTTCTATCGACCTTACTTTCCGGAGCAATTCTATCTGTTCGTCGGTATTGTCCGGAAGATAGTCGACAGGAAAAATGTCGATGTTGACGCACACAGTGCCTACGCACCGTTTGCGGGTGAGTTTTTCGGTTTTAACAGTTCGGGTGTCATTAAGGACGGCAAATAATTTCCCGTAATTCGGATTTATTTCATTTGCCATCACCTTATAGTAAGGATGGCCTTTAAAGTTATGAATGAACCATTCATAATCCTTGCGGGGCATCAACACATCGATGTCGTCATCCCACGGGATATAGCCTTTATGGCGCACAGCACCGATAAGAGTGCCGTAAGCCAGAAAATATTTCAGGGAATGCTCATCGCAATATTTTGCGAAACAGTCAAGGATATCCAGTGCAATTCTTTTTTGTTCCGCAGTATCGATATATTTCATATCGTTCAGAAATTTTCAAGGAATATTATTCGATATGGCAAGTATTCGGACTTGCCCAATGTGTCGTTATAGATCGTTATGGTATATAAGAACAGAGCACTTGCCGCGAGCGTAAATGCTAAAGTGGACATTCTCTTTGTCTCGCCTCTTAAATATTTAAGAATAAGAGGAATAACGAGTATGATATATATCAGGAACGGTCGGCAGAGCCGGCTGTTCAGCGTATTGTCAAAACTAAATAAAAATAAAATGCAGACTCCGATGTTAAAGATAGTGATATATTTGTGAAGTACAGCGGATGATTTATTTTTATTACGCGTCCATAAGAATAGAAAGAGTATATCTATTGCAAGATAGAGATATGGTATTTTTGTCATAGCACTCTCCGTATCGCCTATATTAGCATAATAATTCAACCTTTCTCCCAAAATGCCGTAATCGGCCAATGAAGATCCTAAAAGTCTATTCAATACAAATTCGCCGCCTACGAAGCTGAATATCAATAATATAATATTGGCAATACGCGATATTTCAAATAAAACCAACGGTATGAAAAGTATTCCGACAACCATTGATCCATGCAAGAAATAGCTGATTATGTAAAAAAACGCAAAATGAATCCATTTCTTTTCGTATATAAAAGTAGTTGCATAGAATAGAACGGAGACGCCTGACCAGAACCTTATTATCGATAAGCTGTGGGTATATAGAAGGGGTAAGCAGAAAAAAGCTAATAATGAAATGGAGACATTTACAGACAATTTTTCAATCGCCCACTTGGCAAAATAAACAGTAATGAATGAGTTGACGATAAAGAAAATTGGGATATATGTCTGTGCCGCAAACCGTTGTAATAGATATTCAAGAAATTCAAATCTGTCATAATCAGGGTTGTATTTCAGGATGTTCAGATACATCATATAATCGTAGCCCACGTCATACCTGATTGCGCTAAATACGAAAAGAACGAAAAAGCACAGGTTGTTGGAAGCCTTATTATTAAATCTGAGATTGATAATCAGCAATCCCAGAATGAAAAGGTAGGGTATAATATCCCAATAGTTGATCATATTGCAGTTTATAATATCGGGAGTGAATAATCTTTATTTTCAGAATATTTCTGTGCCGCAATTACTGCATGATGCAGGTCTTTGATACCATCTTCAGTATGGGTCGTGCTTAATTGGGGTATCTTATCGATAATAATATTCTTTATAAAGAAATTCGCTCTTTTGGAGACATTCTTGAATATGGAATTCGCAATTCCTATAATTGAAGTGGATTTAACATAGGACTTTAGTTCGTTCCTGAGTCTCCAATTAAAGGTGATGAATGTACCATAAAATGAATTGTAGTTAAATTTTTGCAGCTGTTCGGTTAAATCCATCCTTTTCAAAGATTCCAAGGCTGATTGTGCCCAGATGGTCTGAGAGGTCCAGATACGGGGCAATTTGTTGTCCCATCTGGATAATATGTCTTTAGGTAGGAACGGTATATCTTCAAGTCTTCCAATGTGCCTATGCCGTGCACCTTGTCCACCGGTACTTTTATAACTGAACCCGGACAGAATGAATGGCATATCAATCAATGCAAAATTCTTTACAGTAAATGCAAGGGCTATGGCATTGGACATATCCGGGCTTGGTCCCGGGAAAAACGATTGTGTTTTAGCAAATACGCGGTTAAGAGCGGCTCGGGATACTATACCGTGATATACCTTGGGCAAGTCCAACATAGAGGTGCCTCCGGACTTTAATACATTATGGGCAATCTTTTCAGGATCTACAAGACGATTAATACCATCTTCTTTGGGAATAGATATAGAGTGGAGTTTGTGAAAATTGACGACGAGATCAGGCCAATTATACCGTGCGATGGTTCCGACGCAGGCTTCGACATTATTGGCCTTCATCCAGTCGGCCACTTTGACAATATTGGGGAGTACGCTATCATCGTCTCCTATGAAACATACATATTCGCCGGATGAATGGAGAATGGCATTATCGCTATTTTCAACAACGGATATCGGCTCCTTAATATGAAAATACTTAATGTCATTTTCATATTTTTGGATCAACGGCAATATATTATGATTATCTTCAGTATTGTCCTGAACCACAATTTCCATAACATTTCCGGTATCTTTTCCGGTTTTCACCAGACTCTCGATGCATTGTGTCAGGTATGTGTATCTGTCTTTGGTGGGAATTATGATGCTGATTAACGGTCGCATATTGGATTCTAAGTATAAAAATATTAAAATATATCAAATTAAATCAAATGGAATGGTCTCATCCTTAATGCCAATGGAATCCTGATAGAATGGGCAATCGGGATTTTTAATAAAAAAATCAGATAATTCAGCTTCTCTGTCATAATCAAAGATTCGCTGTACATCGTGATTTATTACTTTGGCCGGCATTCCGGCTATAAATAAATTTTCGCCTTCATCTTTTAAATTTTTGCCGACAAAACTATTTCTCGCAACAATTGAATAAGATGGTATATACGCGCCTTTAGTGATAACGGAGCCGTAGTTTATCCAACAATTATTACCGATGAAAATACTGCCTGTTTTTTGTGCAATCTTCCCCGTAGAGATATTCTTTACAAAATGCATATTGGAATCCATGACAGTGCATCCGCCTGTAATTCTTGTCTTTTGGCTGATGGTAATGGAATTCATACTCTTAATCAATGTGCCCCCTCCTAAAGTAATATCTTTACCAAGAGTAATCACACTCTCTTTAGATTGTGCAAAAAGGGCGACTCCGCCGCTCAATATGGCGTGTCCGTGGAATTTTACGGATCCCCGGATGCAAAGTTGTGTCGGCAAATATGACACCGGAAATAAATCAATCCATCGATAGCCGAGTTGTATCATGCCGTTATGCACTGGTCCATCTATCAAAAACCGACCCGACAGGCAATGATACTTAAAACGGCCGTAGCAAAATATAGGCAATTTTATAGCCTGACTAATAGGTAGAAGTCTGAAATTGACATAAAGAGTCGCAAACCAATTCAGACGATATAAATTCCTGAGAACTCGGAACACTTTATGAGCAAGGCGCTTGATCATCTATGTATCTTGTTTTTAATAATGGTTATCAGGTCTATGTCAAGTTTGGCACGCATATAGTATAATGAATATGCCAATGAGAATATTATTCCAATCGTACCTGCGGAATAACGTATAGGTACACTGTTTATGGTTCGTATCAGAATCATCAGAATGGCTACTGAAAGAATCAAGGCGAGCAGGGATATGACACGTTTGTTCAGCGATATGCCATAGAATTTCTTTAAAATAGCACTCATCAGGCTGATATGGAGCACGCCTGTGAATATATAGGCAAATCCGAGTCCTAAAAGTCCATACATACTATAAAGCAAGAAATATACTCCTAAAAGTATCAGACGTTGTGTAATGACAGACAACAGGAATATTTGGGATGCTTGCTTTGCGAGAAGAATCATCCCCATTGAATTGGAAACTATAATAATAATAGTACCCAGCAGAGCATAATTGGTATAGTCGTTGGATTTTTCGAACGAACTGTCGTATAATATCTGAATAAAGAATGATGACAGGAATATGAATAACACAACAAGTGGAAATATCATTATGAGTCCGACTTCCGACTGCCTGTTCATTTCGTCCTGAAGTTTCCCATTATCTCTGCATACGGCAGAAATGCGGGGGTAATATTCAGTGGACATGGCCGTTATCACTATTCCGAAATAGCTGGAAATTATCGTCACTCCGGCTTGATATAATCCGACATCGGAAAGACTTCCCGAATAACTTATATAGGCTGATACAGCAAGACTGAAAAGTAGGGATATAAAGGATACGAGCATGAGCGAACAGCCCATCTTTACCATATTTTTTACAAGAGTCCAGAACCTTCTGAAGCTGGTTTTGATTCGGTTATAACGAATCTTCCTTACATAAATTTCTGCTACGATGTAAGTTCCGAGGGACAGTGTCACAATAGCCGGAGCTATGCCTTGAGTACCCAAAAAGTAATAAAAGGGAACAGCTATTAGCAATCCAAGTATGGATCCCAACATACTTGCCTTTGCCAGATGCCGAAGACGACGCATTCCTTTAAGGACAGCGAGTTTGCCTTCGGTCATTATTGAGAATCCTACGCAAAGGGATAATAATATGTATGAAAGGATGTATTGGTTTGAACCGAATGCCCATTGGCTAAGTAAGGGGGAGAGAATGATTGTGACCGCTACACCTAAAAATGCTGTAAAAAGGACAATTTTATTGGTGACTGATATTGTAAGCGAGAATCTGTCGTAATTGTCCTGTGAGTTTGCTTCGGAAATGTCCCTTACGGCACTTTGTGGTATCCCGAGACCGCATCCGGTCTGCAGCATACTCGTGGAGTTGTTGAATAATCCGATTATGCCCATGCCGGACGGTCCGAGCAGGATAGCAGCAATTTTGTTGAGTACAACTTTGACTGCGATATTGAATACCTGCACGAATCCGAACAGGAAGGTGCTTTTGAATATATTCTTATATCCCTCTGCCTGTGCCATCAGAAATCGCGGTTTACGGATAACAGCCGGGTAGAAAGCGCCTGGTTAAGAAAACAGTATGCCTGCAATGATTTTCCTTCTACCTCAACATCACCGTCATAAGGAATCCAGTTGCACGTCCTGTAAAACCCTACGTTCTTTTCCTGACAGAATAATATGCCGGGCATTTTATTTTGCCGGCAATAAAAATCTGCAACCGACATTATCAGGCGACCGTAATTCCGGCCTTTCATCGCGGGATCAACGCATACGTTTCCGATGCCGAGGGCTTCGACTGTGCGGGAGTCGTATTCCAGATTTACACAAACCATGTTCAGGTAAGCGACCGGAACATCATCTTCTTTAAGCAGAAGATGTATGTCGTCGTCACACAGATGTGTGTCCATCCAGTCCAGGTGGGATTGGACAGGGTATTCCCAATTGCGGTTTTTGAACTCGCATATCTGAAGTTTCAGCCCTTCGGAAATGTCGGAATTATTGATGAATTCGATGCTGATCATAAATTAACCCACCATCCGCTTGGAAGTGCCACAAATCCGGAATAAAACTCGGATACGCCAGGCAGTATTGATTTGTCGCCGAATACGGAATAGTAATTATTGGGCAGATGGACTCCGGAGGCGTAAAATCCTTTCTGCCGCCATTTGATTATGCTGTCGCGTTTGTTTTCGGATAACATTCCGAATATCCATCCGTTGGGATTGGATCCCGGCGTAATGGAAACAGGAATCTCATTCCCGCTCAGTAAGTCGGGCCATATTGAAAGGTTATGGCGCTGTCTGGCAATCAGTTCGTCAAGAGAGTCTATCTGGCACAATCCGATGTAACTGTTGACATCGCTCGGTGTCGCTCCGAACCCGGCCAGTGTGATGTCGCATCCGGGATTTATTTCGTTGATGTCATCGCGGAATGTCGGCCTGTCAATACCGAAATCCCTGAATAAAACAGCCTTATCGAATAAATCTTTATTTTTGAACGATAATGCCCCGCCATCTATGGTGTTTGGCAGACGAACCGTCTGGAATGACATTATCGTGGCATCGGCCTGCAGGTTTCCCATTTTTTTACCGTTCCATTCAGAACCGAAGGCCTCGATGGCATCGTCGATAAGCAATAATCCGTTGTCTCTTGCAATCCGGCTGATTTCTTCGATGTAGCCGACATTGCCGCAGAAATGATGGTGGATTATGGCTTTAGTCTTTGAATTGATTTTGGCTGTTACGCTTTCGGGGTCCAATGTCCCGGTGTGAGGATCTATATCAGCCCAGCGAAGTTTTATGCCCAGACTTGCGAACGGTTGGCTGGATGCAAGACATGTCATGGGAGAGGCAATGACTTCATCTTCTCCTTTTAAATCCAACGTTTTGATCAGGACCAGTGCGGCGCTGTTATGGGAATTTACAGTCAACAGCCAGGGCGTCCCGACCCAGTCGGAAAGTCTTGTTTCAAAAAGTCTGGCGTATTTGCCATACGCCAAGGCTCCGGACCGAAGAATATTCTCCAGTTCCGGAAGCTGTTCAGGCATATATGGTTTATAGAGTGGTGTCATCTTACCATCCATTCTTGATTGCTTCAACGATATTGGCGCGGTCTTCATCATTGACCCACCATCCGCAGGGAATGTGTACGAAGGAATTGTACCATTCCTCCATGCCGGGAAGATCGCGTCTGGATTCCGCGAATATGGAATGGGTGTCGCTGCGGTGATGTAACGGAGAGGCTGTAATGCCTTGGCTTTCCATCATCCTGATGAAATCGTCACGGCGTTCCACTTTCATGGTGTAGAGCCAGTACGCAGCTTCTGCCTTGGGATAGTAATACGGCAAGGTCACGCCTTCCACATCTGCCAGTTCATGATCGTAGAACTTACCATTGCTTATGTATCTGCCTACTATATCGCGTACATATTGCATCTGCACGAGTCCGATAGTGGCGTTGACATTGTTCATCGCATATTTATAGCCGACCTCCTTGATGTCATTTTCAAGCCGCGAACGTTTCTTGTCAAGGCCGAACCAACGGAGCCGGCGGGCACGGTCGAGTTCAGATTCCGATTGCATGGCCAGGAATCCTCCGTCTACTGTGGTCAAATGCTTGATGGCCTGCAAGGAAAAGACGGTATATGGGGCGTTGCAGCCGGTCATGACATTGTCATACCTGGACCCCAGGGCATGTGCGGCGTCCTCGATGAACGGAATTCCGGTCTCCTTATAAATCTGTTTGAAAGCATCGATGTCACATACCATTCCGGCATAGTCTACGAATACGATGGCCTTGGTCTTACGGGTTATGAGGCTCCGGACACTCTCCGGGTCCAGAAGTCCGTTTCGGGGATCTACGTCTCCCCACACCACTTTTGCCCCTACCATAGCAATGCTTGTGTTGGTAGGCTCTGCTGTCATCGGGGTTGAAATAACCTCGTCTCCGGGCTTGATTCCGGCAAGAATCAGGGCGATATGCAACGCGTCGGTGCCTGAGTGCAGCGACAGCATATTTGGATTGCCGATGTAATTCCTGAAAGCATCTTCAAAGTCATCGACGGCCTGTCCGGTGGCTATGTAGCCGCTGTAGAGAATTTTCTCAAGCTCCGGCATCAGAACCTCACGCGGAGGCATATATGGTTTTACCAATGGTATCATTTTCCCTCGTTGTATTTTTTCAGTTCCTCCCGGACGTATTCGAGCGAAAGAAGACGTTCTTTCATTTCGTCTACGGTAAGACGTGCCGTATTGTCGGAGTTATACTGTGTGCGGTCTACGCGATGGCCGAAATCAGCGATGGCCTGATCATAATTCAAGTCACGGAAATCAGCCGGAATGCGATAGAACTCGCCCATGTCTTCAGCCTTCACCATTTCTTCTGACGTGCACAGGGTCTCATACATCTTCTCGCCGTGACGGGCTCCGATTATACGTATAGGCTCATGGTAATCGAATAACTGTCGTATTGCTTCAGCCAGCGTCTCGATTGTAGCTGCCGGTGCTTTCTGGACGAACAGGTCGCCGGGATTGCCATGCTCGAATGCAAACAGTACTAAGTCCACGGCCTCGTCGAGCGACATCATGAAACGTGTCATTTCCGGAACAGTCACTGTCATGGGATGCTTGTTGCGAATCTGTTCTATGAACAGCGGAATGATGGAACCGCGGGAACACATGACATTGCCGTAACGTGTGGCGCAGATTACCGTGCCGTTGGCTTTGGCCCTGGGGTCACGGGATTTGGAAATGGCAAGTTTTTCCATCAAGGCTTTGGTCATACCCATTGTGTTGACAGGATATGCAGCCTTGTCGGTGGATAACACCACGACACGCTTGACTCCGTTTCGTACGGCGGCTTCAAGCACATTCTCTGAGCCAAGCACATTTGTGCGAACTGCCTGTAACGGATAGAATTCGCAAGCCGGAACCTGCTTTAACGCAGCGGCACTGAATACATAGTCGACACCGGCCATGGCATTGTTGATGCTGTCGAAATCCCGGACATCCCCGATATGGAAATTGATTTTATGGGCAACTTGCGGGTATTGCGCCTGATATTCATGGCGCATGTCGTCTTGTTTCTTTTCGTCACGCGAAAAGATGCGTATCTCCTTGATATCGGAGTCGAGGAAACGGCGTAGAACCGCGTTGCCGAAGGATCCGGTACCTCCCGTAATTAACAGGACTTTATCTTTGAAAATTGACATGTTAAGAGTAAGGTGTTTATTAGCTGAAGTAATAGGCGTATTCTTCGGCCAGCAGGCGCTGGGCCTTGGAAGTCGGCTTAAGGTCAATGCCAAATGGGGTGTCGGTGAGTGATGAGTGAGGGGTGGCGAGAGTTGATGGGGAAGTCCCGCGGGGGTTGGCAAGGACGGCGAAGATGAGGCGTGTCAGGGCCAGGGTCCAGGGGTTGGTGACGGCGGTGGAGAACTCCTGATAGCGGGCGCGGGCGACGTGGGCGGCCGTCATGTCGCCGAGGATGTGGTTGGCGCCGTAGAGCAGGGCCTGAAGCTTGGCGTTGAGCTTGCGGTTGCCCGCCTTCGCCACTGCCATGCGGCGGGTGAAGACATTGAGCTTGGCGAGGAGGGATTGCGGAATGTCTGAGCCGGCATGGAACAGGCGAATGGCCTGGAGCAGATGCGGTACGAAGGCGTCGATCTGGTCGTTGGCGCGGGTGGCGTGGCTGGAAAACTCAAGCACGCGGACGTCGGTGTTGCGGATGTTGAAGGCGACGGTGCCGACACCCTGACAGATGCTGAGCACGATGTCGCCTGACTTGCTTTTGGCTTTGGGCATGAAGCGGCCGACGAGGCCGGGGAAGTCGCCGTTGACGACTTCGACAAGGTCGCCGTCGTCAAGGTCAATGTCCTGGAGAGGGTAATACGGGAGGCTGTTGTGGTAGGCGCGGGCTATGTTGCGGAAGTTGACCATGTCCTGTTCGGAAACGGTGGCGTACCGTTCCTCTGAGCCTCGGTCAATCAGGAATGAGAAGCCGTTGTCCTGGCCGCACAGCCGTTTTATGTCATCGAAGTCGCCGCGGACGAAGACGTAGTGGAAGGTGAGGTTGGCGGTGCGCAGGTGCGTCTGGCCGTTGTGTGTTTCTTGCACCACGTATGTGGGAGCAAATAGCTCAAGAGAGACGTCGGAGGCGCTGTTGAAGCGGTCCACGGTCTTTTGCGCCTGATGGCGCGGGGTGGTGGCGATGTGGTTAAGAACGTACCAGGACATGGGGCAATGCGGAATGCGGAATGCGAAATGCGGTGTGTGTTGGCGGGTGGCGCGAGCCCTTGAGGGACAACGACTCCGTCGTTGAACAGAACGGCTCCGCGACTGGGGAATGGGGCTGCGATATGGGAGAGAGGGGGCGGGCCTGCAGTTCAGGGTGTTCCTTTACTTGGCGTGACAGTTGGATATATCTTTGATACACAGTGTAATAAGATAATCCAATTTGCCAAACTTCCGAAAAGTGACGATGCAATGCCACTTAAATATTGCTTCGGTTCCTTCTGCTTAAGTGAGAACCATTAGCAAAATTACGAATTTTATTTGACATATCGGTTAAAAACGGGGGAGAAATTTATGCAATGCGCAGGACAGTGAGGCTCGCTGAAGCTCACCGCCGGAACAAAAGCAGACGACACAAGGACACAACAAAAGCAGACGACACAAGGACACAACAAAAGCAGACGACACAAGGACACAAC
>ERZ791865.112-NODE-112-length-132201-cov-4.738426_pt1 | contig 132201 bp, 146 predicted proteins | sample MGYA00509942_ERZ791865 | MGnify/ENA primary metagenome ERZ791865 (study PRJEB30046, sample SAMN00792098) | human gut metagenome | study: EMG produced TPA metagenomics assembly of the A metagenome-wide association study of gut microbiota in type 2...
ATCGGTCCTCTCCGTGGTGGATGTCGAAGTAATGACCGGGAAGACCGCATGTACACAGGATACGGGCGTTCTCCCGGCCGAAAGCTATGAGTACGCTTCCGCAGCCAGGCGTCCCTCCCTGGGTGCCGTCTGCCATGTAGAACTTGATGCGTCCCCGGAGAAACAGAATGCCTGCGGCTTTCTGAAAGATAACGTCGTGAAATAACTTGCTGTCGCAACGATTGAACAACAATGCGATACCATTGCCATGGTCGGCGAGCTTTTCGACGAAACGTTCGATAAGCGGACGTGAATAAGGCGGGTTGAGCCAAACACGGCCTGTCCATGGTCGGGACAAGCCATCGTCTGCTTGGGTGTAGTTGACCTTTCCAATCGTCCAGAGAGGTTTAAGCGGTGCGCATGGATCGAGGTCGAAAGATCCGAGAGATTCAAAAATGCAGGGCGGTGTGTACCACTCATCTGTTGTGCATTTTGCTTTTTCAAAACTGGTGTTCATTACACTTAGGGTTTAAGAAGTTCTTAAACCCCGGGACTATCCCGGTGTAAGAGAATAGTGGCTGCGCGTGTAGTTAGATCACTATCAATGTCTTATGTTTTGCATCATTCCATGGATTATTTGAGTTTCAAAAAGAGAAAGGTCTCAGAACGGCGGGAGACAACTTTTCGACGGGAAAGTGTAAAATCGAATCTTCTGGGTTCGAGAGAGCCAGCGTGAGATGAAAATTAATAAAACAACAAAGCCGCCCAAAGGCGGCTTCTTTATAAATGCTTGCTATTATTATTCGTCAAGATACTGTTTGAGCGAATCTGAAAGTTCTTCGTCCTCATCGAATCCCCATTCGGTAATGTCTATATGGTCTTTCCCGCGAAAATCAAGGGGTCTATCTACTATGAGTAAACCAAAGTAATTCACTGTTACAGATGGTTCGATAGTGCTGGGGACAGAATCATCGTCGTCAGAGTGCCTTACTCCATAAGCAATGAGGCCCTCCGGCAGAACGGCATCTTTTAAGCGATATTCAGAAAAAAGACCGTAAATGTCACCTGCTTCGGTTTCTAAATAGATTGCTCTAAGGTCTAAATTGGAAATAGTTTCGTTTGACATAATTTCTACATTTTGTAATGAATTTGTTATAAAATTATGGCTAAAGATAATTGAAATTTTAACTTGGTGTTCATTTAGTCGGAAAAAATCAAGATATTTCACTATACGTTATGGAGGACAGTGTCCCGATGCGGGGGCAAAGCAGACCAGATCGCCGGTTCCGTAAGCATGGATAGCTACGCTCATGCCTGTTTCATGCTTGGCATAGACTTTTGCATCCCGTAGTAAAACAAAGTCGTGACGGTGGCCGGCCCAGTTATCGCAATACCAATACCGGGGAGTTGTTAGGGTTTTAACCGTAAGCTGTACATTGACCAATGGTTTCGCATTCAGTAGCATTTTTGTCGTCGATTGTAAGAATGGGTTCCATTCTTCGCCAATCCTCTTTAAATTCGGCCTGTAGGTGCCCTCCAAGAGCAGAAGCGCTTGGACGCTCGCCCTGCGACCCGTATTATAGCCGAGGACGGATTCATACCGGATATGATCGCTGCCGTCGGATAGTGGAGCGAAGCAAACGCCACCCTTGAAACGATCGCAGTCGCCCCATGTCCCCTGCACCTGGCGCAGAACGAGCCGGGGCTGGCCGTCGGTATCCTTACCGTCATCCAGCAGGATAATCGCCTCGGACTCCCTCAACTCTTTTTCTAATCTCTTTGTGATTAACATAACTTAAAGTAGTATTAAATCAGATTGTGGTTATCAGTGTGTGCGATGCTTCGTCAGATAAATTCTACTTGGGACAAATGAACATTGATATACTGTCTGTCGGCCGCAATGAGATGTCGACTGGCTACAAGTTTGAATCTGCGCTTCATAAGATTTAGGGGGTTTCATCCTTTTCCGGATCGTAGGGACACTCGGTATCATCGACGATATATTCGACGTTCTCTTCGAGGTTTGTGTGGATTTTCCCGATAAACCGAGGACCGGCTGCGGTCAGTATCTCCCCTTCGGAAGCCGTATCCTCTACAATAACCCGCGTCAGCAGGCTTACTGCGACAAGTTTTGCTACTTTAGCCATGACTACAAGGTTATTTCAATGAAACGGACATAATACTGACCGTAGGCACACGGATTGTCATTGATGTTCGCGGCGAACTCGTCAGGCGTGTATACCTCGACTTCGTACAGTTTATCCTCATCTTCTTCGTCCGGGTCTGGCACGGGCCCATCCTCCCACGCTTTAAGGATCTCCTCGTCGGAAGCATCGCGGGATAGCAGGTTGTAAGGCCATGCAAAGACCCGCAGCTCCTTCCGCCGCGGTCGGTCTATCAACTGATCGAGGCCGTTCATGCAAACAGTCTTATGGTTTGGATCGAGGACGATTGTCGTAGCATACCCTTCGTTATCTTCGGGATCTATAGTGCCCAGAGTATCGTACAGGTACTCGGACTTGTGGAAAACGATGGCTTGCCCGTCGGCCAGATCACCGACAAAGTCCGAGGAGAGATTATTGGCCGCGATAATCTGTTTAGCTTCTTTCAGCGACTTGGCCTTCACGGAGAAATGATGCCGCTGCCAGATTGTACCTTTCTGATCTTGATAAAATGTGTATTCGCGCATATATTCTTGATTTAGATTGTTTTATTCCTGTCCCTCGAACTCATCGATACGTTCTTTGAATTCCTGGATATTTTCTTTGTCGGATCGCAGGTTCTGCCAGTATTCATTCACATAGCTCTCGATTGCATAGTCAGAGGCTTCGACCTCATTTTCCAGAATCACTATGGCTCGTTCTTGCCACTCACCACTTTGAGCCATACGGTAAAGTTCTGCGCATGAGCCATTACTCCGTGTCGGATCGGTAACGATCGAACCTAACTCGTCATTCGGCAGGGAGAATTCTTCGGGCAAGGCATAGTAATCGATGTCGGGAAGCGACTTCATGCTACCGTCTTCAATACGGGCGACAAACAGGGCGCCCAACGCCTCCGGAGCAATGACGGCCGGCTCATTGAAGCCTGGCAGAATCAGTTGACGCAACGGGTAGGTTTTGCCCTCGAAAAAATGGCTGTGCGGCACCACATCTAACGTTTCCGAGACGATCTTGGCTGCCCAGTTGTTGACGTAGGTTTCGCGCAGGATGTCTTTACAGGCATCGAATCCATCCTTGCGTTGGAACGTCTTGGTGAAAACGGAACCGCCGTTTTCATTTGCCCATTTTTCAGTGGGAACCTTGCCGGTTTCCTCATAACGGTCGGCAGCTGCGCCGAGCATAAATTTTACTTTTATCATAATTGCCTTTCAATAATCATTTGGTATATTTTCCCTGTCATATCACTCAGCAGACGATAGTAATCCGCGAAACGTTGCCCCATACAATCTGTACCGATGGAGTCAAATCCGGCATCCTGATGGGAAAGTGCGCTGAAAGCATCGAACAGTTCGCCCTCTATAGTTGGCAGGTAATCGCTCTGGCGAATAGCCTCAACCATTCCCGAGAAGCGCACATATCCCTCGTTCCGGTCGAAGATCGACACCCAAGTATCTGCATAAATGAACTTTTCCCGCACTCTGTGGCTGAATAGTTCGGGATATTTCCGCTGAAGGGCCGAAACGCGGAGCGACATGTCTACCGGTTCAGGAAAAGCGTGCTGCCGGGAAAAGAGGTCGAAGAAATATACATATACATCCTGTGCGACGATATATATCTGATTCTTACGCGGGGACTTGTTCTGCCGCAGGGAAAATGTTGGCTTAACGCCTTTCAGCGCTGCGGGCTTATGAATTTTCGGCTGACCGTAAATACGGTATGTAACCAGTTCTGCTGTCATTACCCGGGTAAGTTGGTGGCCAGTGGTTGGTCGTCGTCATCCTCCCGGTAAATCTCGATAGTAGGTCTGCCGCCGTTCTGGTCGGGAGGGATAAGCTGGTTGGAATTGCAGTCGGTGGTGGTGTTGCGGATCGTTACGCCATTCATATCTTCGCTGATGTCGTAATCGGTCATCGTGGCGGCGATACGGTCGGCTTCTTCCCGTGTGGCGGCCGTAATGGTGAATTCACAGATCTCTGTCGTGATGATACGTGCCTCTTGGCGGTAATCAAATTGTGGCATAATAGTCGTTTGATTTATTGGTTTTCAGTTTCTGTCAATTCGGCTTCCCCGCATCGTTCGCAAGAGCTGTCCATATCATCGGGATAATTCAGTATCTCGCCGGTGTTGGGATTGATGCGTGCATCGCAGGCCACGTCCGTACCTCCGCAGATGCTGCATACCATACGCGGCGCCGGCTCTTCTTCCTCGTACCCCGCGAGCATGGCGAGCTGGGAATAATACATGTCGTAATATTCCATATACTCGTCGTCGAATTCGCGCTTGAGCGTCCGATCCTCGTTGTAGAGCTGCTCCGAAGGAAGGTTGTGATGATCCGCCCACAGCTTCTCGGCCAGCTCGGACGCGAAGGACATGATCTGTTCATGCTGGTAGTCGCGGTGGGTGTATATCCGGATCTGGTCGAACCCGATAGCGCGGAGCTTGGCCAGCAAAGGGCCATACTCCTCTGTCGTCGCATCGACGCTGCCGCGAATCACACGCTGATAGCTGATCTCCCCAGGGGTGGCTGCCGGGTCGAAGAACAAAATGGTACGTTGTTCCACATTCTCTTCCTCATCGGGAACCAAGGCGACAACCGGCTGCCCGGGATGGTCCCACCACCGGCGGAATACGACCCGGATACGGGGGCTCTCCAGCTCTCCGGCATATACTTCGGCCTCACTGCCGGCACGGTTGCCGATCAGGATCATGCGGTCGTCGAAAGCGGCGATTTCCGCTTCCGTGGTGTCGGCATTATATTCTTCTTTCGGGTCTAAAACTGCATACAGGCCAGAAGTTGCGTTGGCCGGGTCGTTCCACCAGACCCATTGGCCTTTTTTGAATTGTTCCATGATACTTATTGATTTTAATGTTAGAGAATATCAGTGTTGTCATTGGACCAGTAAAAAAAGAGTTGGATTGGCAGAATTTTGCATTCTCGCTCTCAGTGATCCTAATATATTGGAAGAATGATGTTTCGCATTTATGCCCCGTTATCATCATAATCCTGTAAGGTGCGATTCCATGAAGGAACATGTTGGTAGCCCCTGTACGCCGGGCGGTATGGCTCGATATCAGTTCCCATTTTTCACAGTTAGACCGGACGATCTCTCCTTTTTCAATGCGTTCGACAAGAATGTTTTGCGTTATGCCGGCTTTCCGGCAGATTAGCTTGATCGTCTTGTTGAAATACCACGCAGAACCACTATATCCGAGAAATGCGAATCCGCCGTTTCTTCGGATGATCCGCCGGATAAGATGGTGAATTGGAATTTCAACACGAGCTTTCGTTTTTTGGGTCAGAATGCTGATCGTATCGGCATTGAAATTCGCAGGAGATAGACGAATGACGTCGGAATAGCGAAGTGCCGTACAACAACCCACAACGAAGAGATCCCTTATTTTCGACTGTGATGGCGACAACTCCAATTCCAGGAGTGATTCCACCTCGCGCTCTGTCAAGTACACCGAAAATGTTTGTGCCGGCTGTATCCGGACCGCGCGAAGACAGTCGATACGCACGATATAACCGGATCGAGCCATTCGATATAATACGGAGATCGTTTTCTGATGGAACATGCGCAGAGTAGATTGGCGATAGGCATCGTTGTTTTTGCGTGGAGAAGAAGTCGTACGAAGATAATTGACCCAAGCTATGGAGGTTGAATCGTCGAAACTGTCGGAATATATCTTCCGTCCCTGTTCTTGCTCAAATTTTCTTATGTGTTCTACTAATCTTCTGTAATGCCGGCATTGAGAAGTGGATGCTTTGCCGTTTACATACTCTTTAGAAATAAAATCTACAAGACGGATCGTGTTAATAGGCAACAATCTTTGTTGCAGATACCTGATTATCGGATTACGGAAGTCCATAACGTGATTGGATGTTAAATATTAAACCGTGGCCGGGTCGTCTCACAAAATATTAGGTTAAGCCCTTTGGGCGTAGAGACCCTGACATTCGACCAGGGTAAAATCCCGGTCGCCGGATGGCACGGCCATCGCTTTGAGTTCCTCGATACCGTTGCAGGAGGCGATCAGCCGATCATCGTTTTTATCGACCGGGCCACCGTCGAGCCGGATGTATTGTCCTTCGCAGCCGTCGTAATTGTCCGTGCGGACGATCTGGCAATAGGCGAATCGTGGTTCGGATTTTTCGCTGGCAAGATATTCCCTATATCTCTTGCCAATGTCCGTCTGCACCTCTTCGGAATCGGTCAGGACGACAAAGCCGCAGTTCTCGCACAATCCGTCGAGAAAGGCGCCGTCCGAGAATTCGAGGAACTTTTTCGTATTGGGATCGACAACGGCGGCACATTTTACATGTGCTTCGCCGCAGATACTGCATACTACTGACATAGGTTAAAGGATTTAAGGCTGAACCGAGGACGGGCGCGCTGTACTACACGCAAATCATTGTAGCCGATAGCGCGGAGTTCGGCCAGCAGGTCGCGGTACTGGGGTTCGGTGGCCGGGCGGCTGGCAGCGATGATGCTGCCGTAATCGGCCCCGCCATGTTGGCCGACGTGCATGTAGGATGAGGTTGTGTAATCGTGCGGGTTCCACGGAATATCGGGGAAAAGAGCGATGATCTCGCCTTTCCATTTCCTGAAAGTCACTTTAGTCATTGCAATCGTAAATTTCGGTGCCAGCGAATTGCCTACCGGTTGCACTCTATTGAAACGATTTTGTCGGCGACATAGGAGCCATGTCCAGTCTGCCGGAACGTGTAGACGAGGGTAATGCCGCATGGGTTCTCACGGACACCGTCTACGGTATAGTAGGCATATCCCATGGCCGACGACTTGTCCTTTGTCTTCTCATAATCGCCGTACCCGGAAAGGATAAGGCCCGACTTCCTGATGACCGCCACAGCGGGGTCGTAGTCGGTACATCCTCGGACTCGTCGGTAGGCACGGGACAGAGGATCGGCACCAAAAAAGTAGAGAACCTTTTGCTCGATGATACGAACTGAGTTCTCGATGCACAGCTTTGCCCTCTTGAAAAATGGTGTTGCCGGAGAATATTCTCGATACCCCTGCACGATGGCAATAAAGTCGAGAATCCCCGCGTAATGTTCCGGATCGATCGGGTAGTTCTTTTCCGGAATCTCGATTTTGTCGTTGATGCCGTTTACCCGGACTTTCCCGTCTTCGTCGAGGAAAACATCAGTGAGGGCGATACAGGGATTCTCATGCTTGCCGTAGAAAAGCATCTTTACAGGGAAGTCGTCCATGCCCGCCTCTTCAGGATCGTCCTCGGGCGTATAGGAGACACGGCCTCCGTTTCGGGAAAGGAGTTCGACAATGGCGTTCCACTGCTCCCTCTGCAGCTTTTGTGTACGCCTCCGGAGACGATAGTAGGTTCTTTGAGGATTCATAATGGATTGTTTTAGGTATAACCAATTATTGTTTGTTTTTCCTGCGGCCTATGCCGACAAGCATATTCAGGAATGAGAGTGAATCGGTAAGGGTCATCACACCGGTCTGGAGGTCTTCGGCGTATTGTAGGCCGGCGCCTTCCCAGACAGCGATGTCGGGCTCAATCACATCGACACATGTCAGGGAGCCGTGGCGGTCGCCGATCTGGCGGGGATAGTGATCTCGCATATAGGCGTATACGGCTCTATGCAGCGAACCGCACTTCTCCTTGTCCGCCTGTGTAACCGTGAAACTGGCCACCTCGTCCCGTGTCTGGTCAAAGTCTTGGGCGTTGGGATCGCAGGCGTAGACAACGATATAATCGTCGTCCGTATCGTCCTGGGTGGGCATGGAGTCTATGTAATATCGTCCGTATATCATAAGCCCACGGAGTATTTTTCGAGCATTTTCTTTTTAAGTTTGTTGTAGTAGCGCTTCAGGCACAATGCACACGACTTGCCTGTGCAATCCTTTTCTTCGTAGTATTCTCCTTCGGGGCATTCACCGGCATGGATGCGGGGCTCGTACTCGATGAGTTTGTTGACCAGTGCGCGGATGTGGCGGTTGGCGGTGTCGATCACCTCCTGCACGGTGGGCGGCGGGGCTGCGGCCTTGCGGCAGCCATCGGAACAGTAGTGCTGACGCCCTTTCATGGGTTTACCGCAGACCGGACAGGGATTCAACCCCTGGTTGTGCAGCGTCTCCAGCATATTGTCGCGGATGCCACTCAGCCATTCGACGTTGGTGAAGGCGAAGTCGTACTCATAGAGGGTTTCGTGCTTTGGAAATTCGTTTGCCACAACCTCCAACGAAAGTTCTTTGCCGTCCCACATGACTTTGGTCACGTAGTCTTCATAGGGATAGTTGTTCTTGTCGTACCAGACCACGCGGACGGGATCGTCCAGCTCATCGGGGTCGTCCAGCACGAGTTCGTTCAGATGGTTATTGATAAGGATTGCCGCCATGGCGACTTTTACTTTATTTATGTCTGTCATAGAGAATGTTATAAATGGTTTTTTAATAATTTGACAATCAGAGCGTCGTTTGTATGGTCGGGTTATATTAAGTGATAGGGATTATTATGAGTATGAAGGTTACTGACAACCCGTATTTTCATAAAAAGGCCGCTTCGGTATCACTACCTCCGCGGCCCGGAAAGCTATGAAACAGCGAAGTAAAATCAGATGACAGCAATCTTTTTGAGTTCCCGGCTATACCGGGAAAGCGAGGGGCGTTGTCCCTTTTCCTGCACGACCTGCCGGAGTTATTCGATGGAATAAGGCTCCAGCTGGCTATGGGTTAGCAGTTTCGGTAAATTGTATCGCCGCCGTGTTGAAACTGAGCGATTCGAATACCTCGTCGATATCGTCCTGGTCGAGGCCGATATACCGGCGTGTGGTTTCGATATTCTTGTGGTTGAGTATCTGGCTGAGTCGGACAAGGGCATCGGATGTGCGGCCCAGGCTCTCGTACACATAGCGGCCGAAGGTCTTGCGGAAAGAGTGCGTCGAAAACCGCTTGATGCGGAGCTTGTATTTCCAGAGAAAGTATTTCAGCATCCGGTTGATATGCTCCCGCGAATATGGTTCCCCTGTGCGCGGGTTACAGATGACCGACAGTCCCGTATCGGGCTGGCCGAGCAGCTGGTACATCTGCTGTATGTTGTCACGTATCTCGTCGTTGATCTTGACCAGACGTGCTTTTTGCGTTTTCTGTTCGATCTTTATGAACTCGTTCTTGCCCAGAATGTCCTTCCAATGCGTAGTGCGGACGTCGGAGACGCGAAAGGCCGTACAGAACGATATCTTGCAGTATGCCTCCCACTTATAAAGGCGGTCGTGGTGCAAACAATGCAGTAGCCGGAGATACTCCTCGTACGAGAGATAGTCGGCCGTGGTTAATAGTCCTTTGATGCGTGACATGATGAATTACGATGATTATATTTTGCGGAGGATATCTGCCTGCATGATGCGCTTTTCGAGGGCATCGATCGTCGTACGGTGGTCGTCGCTGGGCGCCGCTTTTTTCTGGATGCCCAGGCAGTCGTCGATACAGGTGAGCAGTTCCTCCGCTTGTTTTGTATCGTCTCCGTCCTCCCGACATACCCGGGCCAAGAAACTGGCCTCTTCAGACGTGATATGTTTGAGGCCGGGATAGATAGGTTTTGCCATAGCTATTAATTTAAGGGTGAAATGAAAAGCGGTGGAGCTTTATGCTCCACCGCTGAAACGAGGTGATAAATACAAATGCGGGTTGTCGGTTCTCTTCTTTGGGAATTTCCTGTCCCGTAAAGGGGTTGTAGGGATTTGCTTGGTCAACAAACACTGCATCGACAGCAAACCCGCCGCGACCGATATCGTAGAAGAGCGACAGCTGTATGGGGTTATTGGTAGCATACTTTTCGGCCTCGGCCTGCGTCATGCCGGAGATCATCAGGCATTTGACACGACGTCGAAATGTATCGGGATTCTCGTCCGGTGTGGTGGCCACATTGATGACCTCATCGACCTTATCAGTAACTACCAGGCGGTCGGGATCGGGATCAGGATCGGGTTTCAGTGGCGCGGGCTCCGGGGCCGGCGGGACCGGATGTCCTTGAAGCGAATGGCAGTAGACGTCCCTGATGGGATACGTACAGTTGACACCGACCTTGAAAAATGGTGTTTTTCGAACACCGCATCAAAATGAAATACGGCCTCATGGATTTCGGTGCCGTCCATAAGGCGGATCGTATAGGCCAAGCCGTCTTTCAGGTATGCCCTGACGTGAAGCTCCAACCATTCGTGTTCGATGCGCAGCAGTTTTTGCTGGGGTTTATTCTTTTTCATGGTTCTTCTTTGTTTGTGATTCGTTATTTTCGTATTGCTCCACCTGCTCCATGATCATGTTGCAGAAAAGCTGGCCGGCCTCATAGTCGCTGACGAATGTGCCGAACATATCCAGTAGATTCTCCTTGCAGCGGTTCACCCAACGGTCGTGATATTCGCATCCGGCCTCCTGGCCAAAGTAGCGGATAAACAACTCCCTGTCGAAATCCTCAGCGCAATAATCGTTGTTCCACCACATCATCACTCGGGAGAGGATGCCGTAATCGAATTCCACGATACGCCACGAACCAGACAAACTGTACCCCTCGCCAATCATATTCATTTCGTCGTCGGGGACATTGGTAAAGGTGCCGTTACGGGCTCCGCATTCAACGTCTTCGAGAAATTCATCGACAACCGAGCAGGGTACGTCATTGTAGGTTAGCTGGCAGTTTTCGGGCAGATCGAGCAATACCTCGACATTATGGCCGAGGCAAGTCGTGTAGAATTTTTGATTTTTCATGTGAGTTTGTGATTTAATCGTCGTCCCAATCGTCGAGCAGCGTTGCTGGACTCCGCCAATCGAGGCGGCCGAAAAGTTTAGCTGCTTTTTCTTCGTCTTCGCCGCACATTGCGACAAGATCGGCACGGGTAACCCCCTGGTCGGGGCCGATGATGCCGCTTTCATCGTTAGGGTCGGCCGGTTCGATGTGCTCGCAGACGTGGCAGACCACGTTTCGGAAGTATCTGAAAGCGACCTCGTCGGCAAAATACTCGCCCTCGCCGCAGTGTTCCCGGGTAAAGACATCCTTACTCCTGTTCGCGTCATAGGATACCGTTCCGACCATCTTCATACGAGATAGTTCGCCGGACAGGGCAAAGTAATCTTTCAGGGCTTTGTACATGAAAAAGGGTGTGAAAAGCTCTGTATGGGGCTTCGGCGTCCCATTGGTCGTCCACCAGATATCGATATTGATCCGATCGAGGCCATACTTCTCGGCAACGCTTTCGAACCGGGATGCGACTTCTTCGAACGTACTGCCTTTGGTTTCTGTATGGGAGCCCTCTTTGGGCCCTTCATTGACGAAGAGTTCGTACCATTGATGAGGATCGGCGTCGGCCCGTTCGATATTCCTTTTGTTGTTGAGTTTGATGGCCAGAAGCAGTGCTTGGTATTCAGGTTTCATGTCAGGAAGGCATAATGTTATCCCATGTATTCTTTTACCTTGCCGTCCGCCCACCACCGCCGGAAGTGGTCCAGATTTTCCAGCGGGGGCTTCGTGTTGTCCCACTCGTCGCGGATGAAAGGCTCGATCCCATCGGCGGTGCATCCATAATCCCGCAAGAACGAATCTTTCTCTGCCGGGGACATAAAGGCCGAATCGGTAATAGGGCGGAGTACGGATTCGTGCTGCGTTTGGGAGATGTCCATATTCTCGTACCGGGCAAAATGCTCGATACGCTGCCGAGCCTCGGGGGAAACCGGCTCTCTGTACGATACGCTGCGTTCGTAACTGATATGGGCGACGGTTGGGTAATCGTGATTCACTTCCCGACTGGAGTCCCAAACAGTTACGCCGCTGCCCAAGTGGCCAAAATTGAGTTTTTCTGCCATAAATTTGCTTTTAAAGGGTTTTAAACGTGATTTAAACGCTATTTAAAAGCGCGGCATCCTGCATGTAGCTGAATGCCTGTGCTTTATTGCCTTTAAATCGGTAGTAGGAAAGAAATTTTAAACGCTATTTCAGGTTGCAGAGTGGGCACCCAGACGGCATTCGCGCCGAAGTCCTCCAATCCTTTTTCGTCGTTGATCAACTCATTCAGGGCCAGGATGGAGTCATTGCTGTCTTCGTCGGGTATGAATTTTTGCGACTCGGGCCAGCAGACGGGCTCGAAGTAACTGTTTGCCTCGGGGGCTTTCTTGAAGATCCGGATATATTCGTACTCCGGAATATAGCGGGCATTGCTGTTCCGGGCCTCGCCGCTGGGATAGCCCAAGTCATCCGGCAACCGATCTGTTTCCTCCGGGTTTTCAACCAATGTATAGGTGTCGCTCCATTTCTGATTGCAGGATTCGCATTGATAGGTTTTCTTTCGGGAATCGTAGATACTTGTATTTCCGCAAATGGGGCAACTCGGATTTTTCTTGAGTCCGAATTCTTCACATGCCTTATCCAGATCGCAGAATCTCCCACTGTTACAGTAGAGCCTTGCCACTATATTGGCAATTTGATCCATATCATTATCACTCAGAATGTCATCCCGGAAATTACTGCATTTGATAGAAATGCGATCGATGTATACTATGCAGAAATGTGGTTTTTCCCGTTCAAGAGCTACCATCAATTCTTTTTCCTGTTTGGTCAGTTCGGCCTTGGCCTGGAAATATTGGTCGAGGTCTGCTAAAAATTGTCTGTTCATTTTATTATTCGGATTTTTCCACAAGTGATTTCATCGTCCTGCCGCAGATGGCCACCAGCATGGCATCCACATCGCCATTCTGATACGCTTCGATGACGTTGCGGCCGACTTTGAGTAGAGACTCCGAGTCGGCAGATGTCTCGTCGATCAAAAACTCGCCCAGACGATTGCAGGCTGCATCGCTGCGCAGTATCTCGTTGAGTTTCTCATTGAGAGCTTTCTGTTCCGGCGTACTGTGGGTATGGGCGGCGATAGCTTCGCCGTAGAGCCGGAACAGGATGCGGTCGCGCTCTTCGATGGCCTCCTCGCGGGTAATTCCGGAGATGCTGGACGGGTGCCCGTCGATAAAGAGTTGGAGTTCGCTCTGGCGCAGGGTGTCGGGGCGAGTGGTAAAATCGGGGATGTGAGTCGTGATAAAGTCCCAAGATTCGGAAGTTGTAATCATATTTTTATTGGTTTATTGTTCTACTTCGGGATATATGATTTTTTGCCAGCGACGGATCTTCTGGTCGATCGTTTGTTTCTCCCACCATGCCTGACAGGCATCCACGAAACCCTGATAGCCGTCCTGGGCACTGAAATCGACCTGTCGCAGGCCGGTGATGCGTTCCATGGTCGGGAAATCGGCCTGCGACCACCATTCTTCGACACGCTGGAGATATTCAGATTCGGGAATTACATTGTCGTGATCACAGTTCAAGCAATGAAACTCGATGGAATCATCTCCCGCAGCATTTTCTCTGCTATTCGCGTCAGCCCAAACGCGGCTTTCGACCTCAAGAGAGCCACACGCACTACAGCGCCACGGGTCGTTCGGGGGGATGGGTATAGTTTCCAGTTTTACCTGACGCCACTGGCCGCATTCGCGGCAATAGCAGGTTTCAGTCTCCTCCAGTGTGCTGCCGTCACAATAGTAAGCGAAAGAGTTGTTGTCGTTGGGGCTGACCCAAGCGCGGATTTCTACTTCCGTGGAACCGCATTCTGCGCATTTGACAATCGTTTTCAGTTGTTGAGTGGCCATCAATTTTGTTGTTTATCGTTCGTTCCAGAGATTAATCTTTTGTTCATCGGAAAGGGCATGCCAGAAGGCGTCGCAGGCGTCTGCGAAGCTCGCGGCGGATGTTGTCTATCTGTTTTTTCTCGATCATGGTTACAGGGATTTTTGTTTGCGGTAATAGTCTATCACTTTGCCCTGAATGTCCGGGGGCAATCCGGCATACCAGGCCGCAAAGTCACATTCGCAGGCGTGCCACTCATCGATCCATGGTTGCATATCGATCTTATGACGTTTCTGCTCGTCCCAGAAAATCATGCTGAGTTCGTTGTGCTGGTCGAGCTGGCCGAGAGTTTGCAGGTGGTTGGAGATTTTCGCCAACAGTTCTGGGGCAGGGCCCGCTCTTAAACAAAGGTCGCAGAGGGTACGGATTTCGCTGAGAAACTCCTGCATAAAGGGCATATCTTGGGGGACGTTCCAGCCGCCGGAGGTGCTGGCAAAGTGGCTGCTCAGGCGCTCACTAACCTTGCGGGCACATTCGGATATGGTGTGCCCGGCTTCGACGGTTTCTACTTTGTAGCATTCCATCATACGGTCACCCTTGACGCCCATATTCCACGACCTACCGAGATAGTAGGCATGGGATTCCTGTTCGGGAAGATTGATCGTCGTAGTAAAACTGTCCAGGTTTCCCGCCTCGTCGCGGAGAAAAACCTTTACTATCGTTTCTATCATCTTAATTTATGTGTTATTGAGGTTGTCCAAAAATGTGTCAAGTAACTATTGTTAATGAGCTACGTTATAATATATGCTCGGTTCGCTCGATACGTTATAGATATAGCTTCCGCATCGAACGAGGAGGGCGTTCTGACCGTAGTACAGTTTCTTCATTCCAGCAATACTGCCGGAGCGGTCAAAGTTTGGAAAGCGGTCTATGTTCAGACGCTCTCCATCATGCACATAGAGGGTTTTTGTCTTCATAATTCTTCTATTTTATAGCCTCGTATAGTGTTCCGACCATTTCTTCGGCCTCCTCCATGTCGGCAATAATATCTTTCAGATGATACGGTGCTCCATTTTTGCCGTGTCCACTACTGTCACACCACAAAATAGCCTCTTCTGACGGATCGAAGCCTTCGTAGTAATCAAGCACCTGTTCGGCAATATCCTTGTTCTTATTGACGAAAAAACTGAAGTCTTGACCGGCTGTTGTGTACTGGGAGAAGGTAATATCGCTCTTATCAACGTCTACTTTCCACCCTAAGTTCTCGGCTATTTGCGTAATCTTTTTAATCGTTTTCATTATTGATAATTTTTTCAGGGTGAATGTCAAACTCCCAATCTACATCTTCGTCCGGATTCAGCTTGCCATTTTTAATCATTCTGGAATATTGTGAGAAGTTCTCCGACCTCATAGACCAAATCGTCACAGATAGGAATCACATCATCTATATTTTCATCGTGATAATCTCGGAGATGTCTTTTAATCGACTTGATAATACATGTGATTTTTTTAGATTTTTTGATTGCAATTTTTTCAGGATGAACATTGAACTCCCAATCGACGTCTTCGTCCGGGAGCGTGGTGTGTATCGGGCCGCCGAGTACAAGGCCGCAGTGCTTCTGCACATAGTCGTCGGCCTGCTCTTGGCTGTTGGCCTTGATGCGGAACTTTCCGTCGAACACAAACCTCGTCGGAACGTCATAAAATTTCTTTTTCTTTCCCATATCATTCAGGTTTTCTATTGCTACGACGCTATCCTTGAGGGATCAACCTCGATAATTACAGTAGTTGGCGGCGTTCTCGCCAATAGGGACACCTTGTCCCTATGGTCATAGATGAACCCGGCCATCACCTTTCGGTCTTTGTTCGAATACTCTTTCCGAAGCCTGTTTATTATTTGTTCTTCTGTCCAGTCGTGTGGCATGGTTCAGTATTATAGTTTAAAATAATAGTGTGACTCCAGATAGAGGTCGGTCTCCGTGTCGTAGGAGAGTAACTGACGAATTTCCTGTTTGCTGGATCGTACCCATTTGTCTCCAGACAGCCACTTGATGGACTTGATGCCGTGGCCTTTGTCGTAACGTTCGAGAGTTTCCTTGAAGCCAGCGTCGTTGCAGACCACTGGGTGTTGGTTGAACTGGAAGGTGACCAACCACAGGCGGCCTCCGGTGCCGAAAGTGTGAATGAATTTTTCCATATTATTCGGATAAGAGTTATTAGAAAGGAAAGTCTACGTATACCTTGCTTGGTTCCGGGAAGTAACCGCTCGTGATTCACATCGTCAAAGCGGTGGGTGCTGTATTTCTTCTCTTGCCGGATATACTCGCCGCGCACCCAGACGGGCGCTGTGTCGCTGTCCTGGAGGCGGAAGTATTCGCCACGAGGAAGGTCTTTGATCGCTTTGGTTTCCATAGATGCCGAATTACATCCAAGTGAAGATTACTCTATCTTCATTTTGGGCACTCTCACGGATCATTTGATCGAGTCCGGCTACCAATTCGTCCTCGGAGAGTTTCATTTCGGCAAGAATGTCTTGAAGTTCGTCAGCATGACTATCGTACTCTTCGCCGCCGTCCCGAATCGTGTCGCGTAGGCGGATTAGTTCGGCCCGGTCGATCTCGAAAGTATCGTCGTCCGGTGTGCCGGAGCATATATTCACGTCGAATTCATTGAAGATGGCTTCCAGAGCAGCCCTTGTAGGTAAGTCAGGAAAAATCTGGTCGGAAAGTACGACTTGATAAATTATCGCAAAATGCAGTTTATGGCTCATAATATCTAAATTTTTAAGTTATGATGCGATACCGAGCTGCCGGGCGGCTTCGCGCATCTCCAAATAGGGAATGCGGTGGCAGCCGGCGGTCATAATATCGTCGCTGTACGAATTGATCGTCCACTGGTTGTTGTCGGCATCGAGAACCAGATCGTGGCGGAACTCCGCCTCGTTACGGTGGAAATGATCGACCAGCGCCCACAGGCGGGTGGCCTCCCGGGCTTTGATCCGGATACCCAAGGAAGTTTCGACACAGCCCTTATAGACCCGCAACAGGGCGTTATAGCCCAGCTCGGACGGCACGTAGAAGTTTGTCGTAATAATCTTTCCCTCGTGCCACAGCTTCTGCTTCTCCTCGTAAGGCAGACTGGCATAAAAGCGGTTTGCCTCCGCTTCGAGGCGGCGCCTCTCCCGGCGTTCGATCCTCCGCTGCTCGCGCAGCTCGTTGTTACGGCGGTTCGTTTCGGCCTGCTGTGAACACCGGGCCTCGAAACGAGTCCACAATTCAGGATCGCCGGTGCGGTCGAGAAACAGCCGGTCGACACGCTGTTCGAAATCGGCTACAGCCGTAGTCTGGATAAGGTCGCGGGAAAGAATGTCGTCCAGTAGATCGCGGTACTTCGATTTGTCGGTTTTCCACTTATCCCGTTCATTTCTTTCGGATATTTCGGCAACGTGCCAGAACTCGGCAATATCCTTTTTATCCGAACTGCGCAGCTTGTCCAACACGGGCATCAGCCACCGGCTCTCGGCAGACTTCTGGCGCCGGTCGAGGCCCCAAAACGCGATCCAGCTCCCGATAAAATGTAGGCACTTGCTGACCTGTTCCCGGTAGTCCTCCGTGCGGGATCTCTGCTGGGCGTCGATGCAGGCATCGATCTCTTCCAGCTTGTCGATGATGGCGTAGGCGGCTTCCCGGTAATCTGGGAAATGGAAGCATCCGTTATAGAGGGAAACGGCCCGCGGAGTATTGAACACGGTCTCCCCGCACGGGATGGCTCCCCGCACGAAATTCATGTGTTTGGCCGTCGTAGTGGAATATTTGGAGGTGGTAACCAGGTAAGCCCGTTTGCCCTGCTGGTTGGTTTCTACCGAGGCACACCGGAAATGGGGCCCGAAAGAATAGATGTCTTTGCCGTGAAAATAGAAGTTTCCGCCGTTGTTACTGCCGGAACTTTCACGTTGATGGGCCCACAGGTGGGCCAGCATATTCGATCTTTCACTCATATTATTTGACGTTAATTGTACTGAAGAATAGAGCCGACAAAATCGAAGAGGGCACGGCCTCCCCGCTTTTCTCCGCCGGATGGATTCCGCTCAGAGCCTCGCGGCAACCTGCTGGAGGAACTTGTGGCTGAGTTGTGTCTTTTCAACGGTAACGGCTGTCCAACCCGCCTTGGAGCTTTTGGCCAGAAGCTCGTCGATGTATTCGGTCCACTGCCGCACCGGTTTCTTGCCGAGCACGGAGAGCAGTCGCTCGGCCTGCACCGTCCAGTCGTGGAATTCGGGTGTCCACGGCGCATTGATAAGTTCGGATGAGCGGATGGTGAACATGTGTTTGCCCAGGGATGTAACGGCGGGGTTCTGGCCGATGCCGCGCACGGTATCCGCGATGGCCTGCTCGATGCGCATTCTCTCCTGCCTGTACTCTTCTTCCAGGCGGTCGAGTTCCTGTATCCTCTGCTCTAAAACACCCATCCGACAAAAGGTCGTTTGACGCCGAGTTCCTCGCTGGCTTCGCTACTGCCGCAGTCGCACTGGCCCACCGGCATACCGGAGCCGCATTTGCACAGGTCGAGGCCCCAATGGTTGACGCAGTGGTTGCAGTTGTAGAATACTTGGGACAACCGTTCGCCCGTGAAACCGAGCTGGTCGAACATTTCGCGGCTCATGCTGTTGCTGGCGCCGTCCTCGAAGGTAACGGTCATGGCGCCGCACTGGCATTGTTGAATGTATTGTACTTGGATCATACTCGCTATGGGATTAGTCGACATCGTTTCCGATGAAATTATTGTCGTTGATGAGCATGTAGTAATACCCGTTGCCGCAGTTGCGGTACTCTTTGCTGAACCCGGCGTTGATCTCTCCGGGTAGTTTGTAAGTTTCGCCCGCTTCGTACGGCTCGACCCACAGGGACCCGTCATATCCCTGAAAATCGAATATCCCCGAATGAAATGCGGTGCGGGTACGCACGGCCTCGACGAACTGCCGGTAATAGTATTCGCCGCACCATTTACGCACGGTCTCCAAGCTGATGATTTGGCCGTCGATACGGTTACCGGTAGTGATATGGTTCTCGTAGAGGCTTTTGCCGGGATCGGCAGCTAAAATGTGCCGGATGAAAGGGCTGGAGAAGGTCGCTTTGGCTGCTTCGCGCTGGTATTTGAGTACCAGACGACGGTCGAGTTCCTCCGGAGAGGCTTTCGGTACGGGCAGATAGATCTTCTCGATGTGGTCCCAGTCTGTAAACTGGGTGCCGTGCGTGCGTTTACCGGGCTTTATGATGCCTATCTGGCCTTGGCTGTTGATAAAAATCCGGCGGCGTTTTCCCTGATACCGGATATAAAGCGAGTTCGGCTTTTGCGGATCGCGCAGATATTGTTCGGCTTCGTGCATAGAAAGAGGGTTTGAATGATTATTGACTGGCGGTGGTTACTCACCGAGCATGAATGCGACGAGTTGTTCGTCGGCTTCGTCCAGGGCCGGCGGCGTTATGCCGGCCGGCACGGAGAGGGTGCAGTACCCGGCCGTCTGTTCCGGCGGGTACAGGATGCAGATGGTCTCCCCGGTCTCCCGAAGCAACACTAAGCGCTGCTCTTCCCAGCCGATCGAGGCGATTTTCCACCAAATGGGCCGGTGCGTATATCTGCAGAGCCCGTGCCCGTCGGGGAAATACCAGCCCGGGACGATGCGGGAGATGCGGATGCTGTACTTGATCAGCTCGACGGCTTTGTCGCACTCCATATCGAGGCGCCCAGTCGTGCTGCGCCCGACGAAGAGTTTTCTTTCGGAAAGGATACCGTTGAGCCAACGGAATATCTGTCCGGATTCCGAACGTACATCCTCGTAATTGATGCCCGTCTCCAGATAAACGGTCAGGTTGTGTATCTGGTGGGTAAGGTGTTTGTCGACCGTATCCAGATAAGCGTAGTCGAAGAATGTTGCCAATAGGGAGAGATTCTCCCGGGTGATTCGCTTTCGTTTCATTAGGATGCAGGTTTGAGTTGGAACTGGATACCTTCGGGAAGTTTCCGGTAGTCCACCCGGCAGAGGAAATCATTGAACTGTTCGGGCGTTACGGGTTTGCGCAGAGAGTTGGGCAGCCAGTTGAACACGCCGGTATTGTTGTGGTCGTAATAAATGAAATTGTCCAGCGGCATGCCCAGCTTTTTCACCAGAAGATTCACCTGTAGTTTCTTGTCGATCTTGAGCTTAGCGTTCCGAGCCTCAGCTCTTAGTTCCGCCATCTCTGCCTTGTTCTTGGCCCGGACGGCGGCGGCCTTACGCTTGCGAATGGCGGCGGGGGTGTAATAGCCCTCGGCGATGCGGGTTTCGATGAGCTGGAACTCCTCATCCGTGAGGGGCGTGAATTGGTAACGTTCGGAATGGTCAACGAAGGTGTCGCCGGTGAGCGCTTCCAGCTGCCGGATGGCGGCCCGGGCCTCCTCCTCCCAGCGGGCCGGGATGCCCATCGTCTGGAGCAGGTAGGTAAAGTAGAGCTGATCTTCGGCCTCGCGGAAGAAACGGTCGTACTCCTGGTCTGTGATGCGAAGTTCTTTCATAGTCATCTCACGGGAACTGTTTCGCAAATGATAGAACCCGTTGACTTGGGCATACATCGGCGCCCCCTTGGCATCGCATAAATGCAGAGCGATGAACGACTGGAATTTTGGGAAGTATTTGGCAATCACATCGTGAATGCAGCCGCCTTCCGCATCATACCATTGGCCGTTCGCATATTGTTCATATACTGTCCCGGTGATGGCAAATTCTGCATGACCGTTCTTGCATTCGTCGTTGAGCCGGATGTTGATTTCGACCCTCTTTTTGGGCATATTCCGGGTCGTATTGTATTTCAGTGCGTAAGTTTCCATAGTGACTAATTATATAGTGGATAATGCGTATTCAGGGAACGGCAGTTCAGGACCGAAGATGCGCAGGCGTTCGGCACGTTCCTGTTCCTTCTGTCGGGTGATTATGTTGTCGATCATATCCCGACATTCATCCTTGAGTTGTTTGAGGCCGCTGTCGCCGAAATATCCCCAACAGCTGTCGAGTACCTCGCTGTCGTCGCCGGCCGGGGTGATCTGAAAGCCGTACACCTCGCCGTGCAAGTACTCGTTGTAGGTGTCGATCTCGTTCTGCAGGTAGCCTTTGATCTTGCGGCGGCGGTAGCTGGTAATCTTATCCCAGCCGTATTCCTTTTTGACCGCTTCGACCGAAACGGCAACCATGCCGAACCAGCCGCTGTCCCACCGGCAGGAAAATGGCGAGGAAGAAATGGCTTGCCCGCTGTGGTCGTAGAGGTAGATGTTCAAGGCGATATAATCCCGGAGGAAAGTCTTTCTGAAATGGCCGGGACGGCCGTCCACGCACACTTCGTCGATGTCGAAATGTTCATCGAACCCTTTTTCGGGCCGGTAGTGGCGGTGTGCGGTGTAGAAGGTGCCCAGGTTGCTCCACTCGCGGGGACTTTCAGGGTTCTCGTCATAATAGACATTGATATGATGACCTCGGTACTCGGTCTGTTTGTATAATGTTGCCATATATTATCGGTTGTAGTGTTGGATGAAATCTTCCGTAAGCTGGTCGCGTTCTGCTTCGTCGCAGTCTGAGAAGATGCCGGATGCAGTCAGTATGCGACGGGCATCCCCGTATGTGATCCGGCGGAATTTGTCGAGCATATCCTGATGCTGCCCCTCTGCGATCAGGTGTTGTTTCGCCTGGTAGTTACGATACCAGGGGATGAAATCAGTTTTGGGTATCCGGTAACGCATCTGGAGTTCGTAATAATGTCCAGGAGCGAACAGAATGTGTTTCCGCAAATACGCCACCGCCTCGTCACGCAATCCTTCAACAGTGAAGGGCCGGTGCGACCGGGCGCGAAACGCGTCGCCGGCGTTGTCGAAAGGCCCGTTGAAAGGATGCGACAGGGAAATATCCACGCCGTAACCGCCGATATGGGCAACAACATAGACCGCAGGCCCCTCGTGTAGTTGGCAGTCGACGATCTGTCCGGAGCACGGATTAATATGGAAATAAAAATCCGTATAGTCGCTGCGCAGGAAGCGTTCGAGCTGGATGCGGGACTGCCGGAAAATGAACGAGCCGCCCCGGGAACGACCGTTGCTCAGACGGCCGTGGAAGTAGCGGTACTGGCGTTGATCGCACTGAAAGGGGGCAGGAATGTCATAATAAGCTCGGTAGGTGGCGTCGCTGTGGCAGAAGTCGAATATTTCCTGAAGTGTGCGCATGGTTCAGATGATTGTGAAATGGAGTACGAGTCCCGGGTTGCGGTCTATGGCTTTCTGCCACTCCCCGAGATGGACCTTGGCATCGACGTATTCGAGAGCGTCGAACGCCTCACGCTGGGATTCGGCGATCAGACGGTCGATATTCGACGCGTCGATGCGGAACATGACCTCCGTGCGGTGGCTGATGCCGGGATCGAAGGATTCGAGGATGCTGGTAAGGTGCATGACCGCACGCGGGAGGTTAGGCACGTCGTAGCAATACTTGCCGACGTGGCCTGTAATAGAAGCTGTAAGTCCCATGATTATCTTGGATTAAATTAAGAAAATGCTCTGTCAAATTCCGACCGGTAGACCTCGAAACGGTCGAGATTCTCCTCGGCCGTATCTTCTGGTTCCCAGCCGAGTTCGACAAAATGTTCGATGACGTCGGGTGTGGCATTTGTTCGTCGTTGCAGGAAACTGATAGCCTGTCCGCGCCAATCTGTTGAAGTACACATAACTATTTCGGCTTTAAAGAGGATTCTATGTTCACGGTATTGCCTGCCGAGGGATGAATGATGAGCTGACCTTTGTCGGTCTGCACTTTCAGGATCGGGGCGCCGGCGTCGTCGCGGGTGGCCCGCACGCAGAAGTCGTAGTAGACGATAGTTTCGTTCTCTTGAAGTCGTGTTTCCATAGCTTCTACTCGTTGGTAAGATTGAACTCGGCAATCTTCTGTGTGTCGTCCTCGGCGGAATGCCTGACGGTAACAACATTATAGTCATGCTCCGGAGAGGCCGAGATGTCGAGTACGATATACTCCTTCTCACGGTGGGTTTGTGCCCATGCCTGGCACAAGCCTAATTCCTTTACGGCATACTGAATAGCTTCCTCGGTAAAGCGAACCTTTTCGCCGATCCGGAACCGCGACGTAATGACGTGGAAAATAACCGGTATAGACAGACCGGTTTGTGTTTGTCCATCCTCTACCGGGAAGATGCTGAAGTAGAACTTATCCTCTTCCTCACACCGAGATATATTGGCGTCGAAATACAAGTCGTTAAACCTGAACCCCTGCCAGTAGTCCTCTGCTTCTTCAATGGGTACATGCACTCTTACCACCATTGTAGTCCCGGCATAGACCAACAGTTGGCCGGTGGATTGAATATAGTAGGCGGTAAAGGGGATCGAATTATCGTCGTCCCGCATAATTGAAGCGAGTGATTCGGTGAAATGTTCGTCATAGCCAAGACGACTGAGATATTCATCGGCTATTTCGCCAAGATGCCTATCTGACATGGTATAGGCTTGATTATATCCGCACTCGGCCAGTTGGGCACGGGAGAGGATCGGTCTTTGTATTACGTTCATAAGTTATTGGTTTAAATGTCGTTTCGGTAGTCGAGCGGGTATTGCTCGAAATGGTTCTCGCAGATGATCTGGTTGCGTTCGGCGTCGCTGGAAAACGACTCCCATCGGTAGCCGTAGTCGTCGAGTAGTTCCTCTTGCTCCTCGCGGGAGAAATCGGCAGCGTCGATCTCTCCTTCCAGCCATAGCATGCGGTCGGAGGCGAAAGCGCGCACCTCGGCGTCGGAGTGTATGTCCCGCAGGAAATCGTCGGGATAACCGAGGTATCGGTCGAGGATACGCTGAGCGTGGGTGTCAGCACAGGGGAACAGGTCTCTGTGATAGATGTTGGGCTGGCAGTACCAATACTCCGTGTCCGAGATCTGCAGGCAGAACTGGAGCGAGTCGGGGTCGGTGCATTGAATACCGGGTTGGAGTAAGTTTTGCATGTGGTCACCAATATTTTATGTTTCCGTTGTCATCGAATTCTGCGCGAACCAGGTAAGGGCAAAAACAACCGCTGACATACTTCCGGTGGAAAATGCCTATCCCTTTGACCTCGAATGTTTCGGCATCTTCGAGATAGAAAGCGCGTAACAGGTGTCCCCAAACATGACGGACGATCAAACCTGTTTGGGCATGAAGCGTTATCATACCCAATTTGGAAAGTTTTCGTAGCAAGCGGATGTCATTGACAGGATAGCCGGGCTTGATGGTTTTGAGGATTTGCTGTTGTCTTGCAGTAAAGACGTGGTGGGAAAATTCTTTCATAGCCTACATGGAGGTAATCTGGGCAATGGCCCGGATCGTATCGTCTTCGAAATACCCCAGCGGGATCAGTGCGCAGGGATCACCATCCTTGTCGAGTACGAGACCTAAGATATAGAGGTCACTCTGGGCATCGAACACGGTAGGTTCGCCACAGTCGTTGGTAAGGTCCCACGGCTGGTCGCCGTTGCGTTTGAGGTCATCTGCTATATCGAGCAGCACTTCCGATATCTCTTTTTCTTCCATTTGAATAGTGTTTTAGTTCAATTCATTCATCTTCGTCCCCGATGCCGAACATGCTCTTCATGGTACTGGCGAGGGCATCCTCGAACCCGCCGCTCTCACCCCAGTATTCCAGCAGTTCACGGGAGATGATTATCATCTCTTCTTTGGTCGGTAAGTTGGGAGCGTAGCCATAATCTGCAAGCAAAGAGCGGCTGATGACGACGCCCTGAACCTCATCGTCGGGATTGAGCCTGCGTTCTCGTTCGATGCGGCGCAGTTCGCGCACCAGCGGAATCTGGCGCGTGTTAAGCACCTCGAAACGGTAGAAGTCCTCGTCGCAGGCGTGGCACTGGAAGGAATAGCCCGGTGTTCGGGACCGCACGACGGGACGGCCGCAGTGCGGGCAGAATTTGCGTGTCGTTTTCATTATCGTTTGGATTTTGCAGGTTTCCGATTACCGGTGCCGACCTCGAAGCCGTAGAACCAACCGGAGCTTATGGAGCAATTTTCCTTTGCCCAGTCAGCGAAATACTTGCGCCACGTAAGACCACATTTCGTGTGGCGCTCGGTGATGCGGACGATCTGCATCTCGTCGCCGCAGAAGTCGAAGCGGGCGAGAACCTCGCTGGTGATGGTTTGGCGGTTATTGTCGCGCCAGTTGTCCTGCTCCCACGACGGCAGCTCCGGCGGAAGATGGGGTGCGAACCAGCGCCAGAAGTCGGGTGTGTCGAGCAGGCGGGCCGGCTTACCCGCAAAGTCGTTCCACGCCTTGCGGCAGGCTTCTTCCTGTGTAGGGAAACCTACGGGGAAACGCCCCTTGTCGTTACCTACACGCAGGTGTTCCTCCCATTTATGGTTGCAGAGAATGAGCGTAACTTCGTCAGAGACCTCTAAGCTCGGCTCATAGAACTCGCCGCTGGCGATGCGCCACGAGCCACCAGGACCCGAAATGTCGCGCAGGATGAAGCAGGGCTGTTTCTGATTGTCCTCGGGAAAGATTTCCCAAAACTCGCGACAGTAGCCCTTATCGTCGTGATGGAATCGTATCTTCAGTTCTTTCTTTTTCATCGGTTTCGGTTTTTGGAGATTTGCTCGTCGAACTGCACCTGATGCCCCGGGCACAGCTTGACGAAATACTTTCTTTCAGCCTGCCGCCGCTGGTAATTTTCGAGCGTTTCGTCCGGCCTGCGCGGTGTCCGCTCGTAAGCAAAGTGCTCCACGAGCACGCATCCGCAAGTGTGGGTAATTTCGATTGACGTGCTGAGCGACTTGACGCTCGCGCTTTCCTTGGGCACAGCGTCGCTTTCGATGAAGCGTACCTTGTCCAGTGTATCCATTTCGTTTTCCGGTTATAGTTGTTCGAGAAGTTCCGGCAGCGATATTTCTTCGGTGCTGAACTCGTCGTGCGTATATTCGCCGAATGCGGTGTATTTGAAGCCTCCGTCGGAGCCTATCATTAGCCTGTGGCAGTCCAGACCGCTGTTAAGTTGCTCCTCTTCATCCATATTTTCTTCGTTCAACTCCTCTTCGTTCAGCTCCACGAAAGCCCAGCGCAGCTCACCCAGCAATTCGTCGATGTCGGGCAGGCCGTGCCGGGACGTATAGTAGAAATCGACCGCCCAGTCGTGGAAGCTCAGCCCCCGGAATGAGCTGTCGCCTGCGAAAGACCGGGCAGCTTCGAGCCGCCGGGACTGGGCTTGTTTCCATTCTTCCGAGAGCGTGATGATCGCAAAATCGCACGAATCCCATTCGCTGTTCGTGTCAGCGCGAACCAGAATATGTGAGGTTGGTTTATCAGATATTTGCATCGTTTTGAATTTTAATCTATTGTTCAAAATGTGAATCCCACCCATACGACCTGATTACCCCGGAGCAACCGCTCGTGGTTCACGTCATCAAAAAGATGGGTACTGTACTTCTTCGCCTCACGGCTGTAATTGCCGCGGACCCACACCGGAGCTGTGTTGCTGTCAATGGTGCGGAAAAAGTCGCCTCGTTTGAGGTTTTTGATCGCTATGGTTCTCATTACTTTTTTTATTCATAGGTGTTAATTATTTGCGCATTAGATATCATTTTGCAGTACACTTAATAGCGAATAGGTTGAATTAGATGGATTGGGTTAGATTGAGTAAAAAAAATGAAGAGAGCAGTCATAAATTGACCACGCTCTTCACTCGTTGCGTTAATACTCTGACTATGCAACCTCCCAGCGCGGCACCCCGGACGGGTACTGCGGCAAAAGACCCGCAAGTGTCTCGGGCTGGAAGAACGCATTGTCCTGACAGTCGTACGCATTCTCTTCCAGCGTGAAACGCAGGTAACGGAAAAATGAAGACTCGGTAGAGTGCCCGGTAAACAGCATGACTGTCGGCACGCTCATTCCAGATCGGATCATATTGGTTGCCGCCGAACGCCGTGCTGTATGCGAACCGACGCACTGCCATTTTTCGTAGACTTTCTCCACACGCTTACGATTCTCCATATATGAGACCACGACCCGTTGGCAGATGCCAGCCTTGCGGCAAACGTCCTTGATCGTTTTGTTGAAATCTCCGGAACAGCCCTTGTAACGCAGGAACGAATAGTTGTAGTTATTGTGGGCGAGAATAGTTTCGACGAAAATATGGCGTGGGAGCAGTACTTTCTTTTTGGTCTTGCGGGTAAGTACGCTGACACGGTTTTCGACGAAGTTAGCCTCTTGGAGTGTAGTATAGTCAGAATACCTCAGTGCTGTGCAGCATCCGATGACGAATAGGTCGCGCACTTGGGTTTCCTTTGCGGTAAGACTATGGCAGTCGAGCAGCATCTGCACCTCGGGTGTGCTGAGGTAGACGGCCGTGGATTCCTCCTTTTTGAGGCGGTAATGGACAATGCCGTCCAGATCGGTTTTGAATCCGTATTTATCAGCGAACTTGAGTAGGCACGACAGGTTCCGCACATGGCCGATAATGGAGTTCATACTGTACTTCTCGCGGTCGCGGACACGCCGCAAGGGGGAAGTTTCGTAGAGGAAGTCGAGAAAGGCGTCGGCTGTGGCAACATCGAAAGAATCGGTGTAGATCTTTATTCCCCGCTCCTGCTCGAAGCGGACGACTAGCTGGGCCGTCCGCATATATTTGTCGCGGTTCTTCAGTCCCCGTGTCGAATAGTCGGCATAGGTAAGGAATCGCTCCCGCAGGTGTAGAAATTTCTTGAGGCGGTATAGTCGCAACCGCCTCGCATCACTGGTAGTTTCCATATCGTTCCGGGATTAAGTTACTCATTTTGTCCGGCCACAACCAGCCCGGTATTTTCATCAGATGCGGCAGGGATTTTCCGCTCTGCTATCGGATCGTCCTGACAGAATACTTTAAGGGGGAAGTCGGTTATCCCGCCATCCTCGCGGTTGGAGAACCGGACAAGCCACATGAACGCGGCGGCGAAGTCCTTGTGGGATACCTGTGGGTATAGTATACCGTTCATCCCCGCAAAATCCGGAGTTGTCCACATGCCGTTGCGCTCCAACTTGAGGTCGAACAGGGCGATATATCGGTTGTCTTCCGTCCGGCGGCAGAGGGTGAAGAGCTGATCCATCTGCCGGATCGTGTTGGAGAACGGGATGTCGTGCAACGAGCCGTTTTCCCAGCGCGCGCTGTCCTCCGGGCCGAGATAATGCGGCGGCAGACAGGGGAAGATCAGGGCAGAAGCATCGACTGCATTCGTGAGCAGAGATTGTATCTGTTCGCTCACTTGGCGGCATAAGGGCGGGTCGTTCAGGTTCTTCTCGGCAAACGTGGACAACAGGCGCAGGCATTGCCGTAGAGCGCCGCACGCCGTTTCGAGTTCGAGCTTGTAGATGTCGTGGTCGCTGAGCTGTTTGATCTTCCCCTTGCCCCGCGTTTTGCGTCCGGGAACTGGAGCGGAAACCGTTTGTCGGACGCCGGGTTGCTTATCGTCGGGATAAAAATGCGAGCGGCGTTCAAAAACCTTTTTCGATGTGGCCATCTCTTTGACGATACACACGATCGGCTGGTCATAGTCGATCACTTCGGCCCCTTTTTTCGTGTAACCCTGTACGATGAACTCGGCTTCGCAACCCTTGCCCCATTCACCGTGGCCGATAAACTGCCATTTGTCGATAGGCATGAATTGAACATCCTCATTCATTATGGTGAATGTTACAAAACGACGCCCCTTGGAAAATTGTGCTTTCATAATTTTAAGGTGTTATGTCGTTAATAATTAGTAAGCTGATGCGGTGTTGTCGGGAGCAGAAAGGCGCGGCGAGGCCGACCCGTATCGGTCGTATATCAAGTTGTCTGAACGCCCTCGATTCATGGCTGTTCCGGACTATCCGTCCGCGCTCTTTCTTTGTCCTGCTGTATCATACGACGGACGGTGGCCGGGACTATCGGGCGCAGGCGGTGGCCGTCGTAGTAGTACAGCACAAAGTCGTTTTTGTAGCTCCGGGCGTAAATCTCGATATTCTCAAGTGCGAACCGAAGATTGTCCGGCTCTTTGATGGGAAAAAGGCGCGTGCCGAGTTCTCTCACGAGCCAGATAAAGGGCTGTTTTGCCTGGGTTTTGCGCACGAATTCTGTGTCGTGTACCGTAAAATCCGTTTGGAACCCTGTCATCAGGGCGTGGGCTATGGGTGCCATACGGTGCAGGAGTTTATTCTCTTTCATTGGTTTCTTCTTGTGTTTCCGCCGGGAATTGCTTATCCCGTCAGAGGTTAAGACTGGCACAAAGTTGATTTAGCCTGGAAACTGTCTTTTATTTGAAATGCCGGAACATGGCTTGTGCATCCGCAAAAACGGCTGCGATTTCTGAACTGCATTTCTTACGGCGGCTTACCGGTTTCCGCGAGGGAGCCTGCTTAACGGGCTTCGTTTTGCACGTACTGCCTGTTCGGACGGCGGACCATTCCTCGGTGAACCGCCACTTGTCGCAATATGCCACCACGCACACCCGTACAAGGGTTTTGCCTATAAAACTACTCATTCGTACTGCCGGGATTTCTTTGCCCAATTTACCCGCTTTGCGCAAATCGTCGAGCGTGGGTCGGGCCGCTTTGAAGTGATTGAATCGTCCCAGACTTTGCGTGCCTGCGAGATTATATATTTCTACCATATTGGAATTGCTTTAATAGTTACTGCTTCAGACGGCAAAGAAGTGTCCATGCCGGCTTTCCATATCGTTGGCACACAAAGGATTCGAGAGAATCGGTGCGTTCGTAGCCAAAATCCCGTACAAGATAACGCACGAACTTGTGGGTTATGAACTGCAAAAGCCCGGATTTGTTGCTCCCGGTACGGTCGAAATACGGAGAGATGCTGATACCGAAGCACGCCGTAAAATTGGCAGACACCTCATTAAATGCGATAAGACTATACATATTTATTGGTTGGTTATGTTGCGCCGGTACAATCCCGGCATGGAATTTTGCCGGGAAATGCCACATACATAGTACGGTAATTACTGTCGTGTGGAAAATATTTTTTCGTACACACTTTTTTTTCTGATGCGCGGACGCTTGCGTAATTCCGGCAGATTATAGGGATTAGCTCGCCGGTACTCCATTTGCAGTCTGTGGAGTTTACCACGATCCATATCCAAAAGCATATTATTGGCACTATTCATAATCGTAAAAGATTAAAAAACAGCGCATCAAGTTATCCCGATGCGCTGTTTTGCATTAAACACTATTTGCTTCTGGGGACTAAGCCGCATTTGCAATCGTTCCCGGTTCGCTTGCGGCGGGCGTGTCTGCTTCCCCTTTGGGCTTCTCTTCGCTCTTGGGTAGTTCAACGCGGAAATTCAGTGCATCCATAAGTGCTTTCGCGGCATTATGAATGTACTTCTTGCGGTCTTTGGCCGAACGTTCAAGGTCTTTCTTGGTCGGCATCAAGCCGATTTTCGCCCACACGCTGTCTTCCAGCGCGTAATTCCGGAGCGTGTCGCCCTTTGTCGTGCGCACGATGATACGGAACGGAGTTGAGGCGCGGAGTTTGGAGCGAATGCCGTCATTCGCCTCGCGGAGTTTGGTTTCGGCAGTTTTCACTTCCCAGAACGTCGCCACGACGTTTTTCAGTACCCGGAACGCCTCGTCCTGCGTTTTCGCGGTTGCTTCGTACTCCTTGCCGAAAAAGATAAGGCCGGTATTTTTGCCGTCTTTCCCTGCATACTCGAAAATGATACCTGCTTCGATGCTCGACAGATTTCCATACTGATCTGCATTTAACTTGCTGATTGCCATAATTTTGAAATTTTGTGTAATTCTATGCAATAGCGCATATTGAGGGCACTGCGGAGTTAAACCGCACACCTTTTGCGTTACTGCAAAACGTGGCAAATCTGCGTGCCCGAAAAGGGGCACACAATCGTTCACCCGATTGTGCGCCCAATTTTTCAATTTGCGCCTCACTTAAACGTGCCACATAGTTTGCTCCGCAAAAATCACTATATTTGCAGTGTTCAGACAGCAAAAAGCGGTTTTTCGCATCGTGGCAAACGCCGAGGTACTCCAATTTCGCCCGGACGCTTCTTTGGCACGTCCCCCATCTTTTCCAATGGGGCAGTTAACAGTAAGGCGGTTTTGCGGTTGGTGATTATTTGCATAGTATAGACCACGCAATTTTCTCAGGCTCCGTGCAGGCTGTTTTCCCTGCTATCGTGCTTTTTTACCTTTGCAAACTTGGTTGCGGTATTTTTCGCACGTCCTTTTTCCACACAACTCTCGCACTCCCAAAATAATGTGCTTTGCGTGTGCGGGCGGGTACTGGTGTACTCCGACCGTTCCGACTTGCGGCGTTGGTTCGCCGTCCTGCTCGGTGTGGTTATTTAACACCCTATTGAATCACTCCAAAGTGAACAGGCAATTTTTTGATTTTCCAGAGTTCAAAAAAATGTTTCCAATAAAAAAACTCTTTTGTTTCTCGCGCTTGCGGTCTGTTTTTCTTTACTTGTTTGTTGTTTGTTTTTTGGTTTGTTGTTTTCCGGCTGTTCGGGGTGTGTCCCCCTCGTCGGTGTTTGATTAACATTAAAACCGATATTTCGTATTTCCAAATTTTTCAAGCACTTTTTTTTGAAAGCCCCTTTTTTCGCGCATTAAGTGGTACGCCCGCGTGAGGGGAGTTTATAAGTAATTGAATATCAATGAGAAAAAAAAAGTGCATTTTTTTTTGAAAAAAGTTGTTTTTAATAAAAATGGAACCGGAACGGAATCAATAGATAAAAAGTGAGTTAAATTCAATTCAAATAATTTATAAATAGTTGATATATAATCATTTGAAACTAATTTTAGTTAATCGAAAAAGGCAATTTTTGCGGCGTTTTTCAGAAAATTGCTTAATCTTGGCAGATTTAGGTTTACTTTTGCCAAAAGTAAACATATTAATCCATTGATAATCAGTGCTATAAAAATAAAAAAGACGAGGGAGGGTCGCCGTCCCGGTGCGGATTCCGTTTCTGTCCGGCGACCCGATTTTCAAGTCCCGTTTTTACAGGCATTTACGCGCATTGCGCGTTAATCTTGGGAGAAAATGCCGAAAGAGCAAACTGGACGTTCAATCAGCTTTATGAGGAATTTTGCTTACTTATCTGCTCGGTTTTCATCACAGATGCGCGAAAATACTCCATGTCGACCAAAAGGTCGGATATCCCAATCCTGAAGGCATCCGGGGACTATATATCTCGCAGAGGGGAATATACTGTATATTCTGTATGGGTTGAGAAATTTTCATCTCTGACTTCGGATTGTTCCGGAGCCACTCAAGTCGTCAAGGACTGCAAGGGGATTTGAGCTTCCAATAAAGAAAAGATGATCTCTAAGGAAGAGAGTCGGTAGAAAAAGAGGGAAGGAATAAAGTACCCGTAAGAATACATCTCTCGGATCATGTTATTACCTCTTTTTCCAGATACAAAAACAAAATCGCCCCGTTTACGGGGTGATTTTGTCGAATAATTAAGTTCTTTTTGGTTCTTTTTCTTTAAAGAAAAAGAACAGGTATGTTATACAGTTCTATGTACTATCTTATATACTATATCTTATATAACCTCCTTTTGGGAGTGATCCGTTCCTCCCTTACGGCGGGATAAAACACTCTTTCCCAGTATTTCTACCTCGGAATCGGTTATCTCCCGAATACAACGCTTTTCTTCCAGGAATATCTGCCTGCAGAAACGATCCAACGCCTCCAGGTTATCCGTAGCCGAGAGTATTTCGATCAGGCGATCATATAGAGCCGTATCCCAACGATAGACGGGATGATAGTCCGAGGAAACGATGAGTAGCTCCATTTCCTCCAGACGCCGGGCACAGCGGTCGAACACCTTTTCCCCCAACCCCATCTTTTTCATCAGGAATTTTTTGCTCCACCGACCTCCTTGGTTCGCTTGGCACAGGTACTCGACCTGCTGCATGTGGAGAATAAAAAGCATCTCGGCCGGATCGAACAACCGGCCGAGATTGAGATAACACTTGACGAACCGGGGGCGCTTACTTCGCATTGCTTTTTTTCTCTTTGGTCTCCGGAATAGCTTCGTTCACGTAGTAGAAACGCAGGCGCCCCCCGATCATCGGCTTGTAAGGGCGATAACCATTGCGTCGGGCATATTTGCCCACCGTCACACGATTGGGCGTTAAGCAGGTGTGTACCATAAGATGCTTCTGCATCTGGTTAAAGGTCATAATTCGTTTAAACTCCATTTAAATACTGTTTAATGATGAATATTAAGGTGATTTAATGAAGAATAGGCACAAATAATCGAGTTGGTTTGTACTTAAAACCCCTCGGCATAACAGAAATGCCGAGGGGTTTGGATGAGGAAAGTGATGTAGGTCCGAATTAGGACGGCAGATCATCAGAGCGGTGGATATGGATGATGATGCGGTGTTCGTCTTCCTCCTCATGGGTGTGCAGATCTCTACGGGCTATCTCTTCTTTCAGACGCCGGACCTCACGGGCACACCATTCCATGAACGCGGGCAACAGCCATCCAGCATAGCTTATGGCTAAGCCCATATCCATCCATATTTCGGTATGGTCTCCTTCGCCTCGGGCTTCAACGAGATTTTTCTCGGGACATCCTTTGATCGCAGAAACTATTTCCCTGATTCCTGCGGCCTCCCTTGTCTGCAACCATATTGAGGGATGTTTATCGGTTCCGTAAGAGCTACTCATACGGGTAGCATTGACCATATCGTCTTCTATTTCGAAGACGAGCTCATGGCCATCCATGTGCAAAATATGTAAATCTTTCTTTGTAATTCGATCCATTTTTTCAGTCTTTATTCATATAAATCAGCAGCAGATTCTCGACTTTCTCCAGATTGTCGAATGACAACCACTCCTGCACAACGTTCCAGCTGAGTGTCCGGCTGAATTTGAGGTTTTCTTTGGTGATAGTATGATATGATAGGCGTCCTTCAGTCGGTTTGAGCCCTTTTTCGTGCAGCTCGCACAAACCGTCATGGAAGAACGTGCAACCATCGTCCGTCTGTATAGCTTGAACCATAGGGACGGTATAGTTCATCTTTCCCAACAATAATCCAACACACCAATGGGTGAGCTTGAGCCGATCTCCGTACCCGGCTTCAATGAGACGAAGAATATCGTCAGGAGTTCCCAGGCAAGGTATGAGACACTGTGCCTGGCACGTTTTACATTTACATTCGACCGGTTTTCGGCCAGTCTTGCGGATAATCCGCTGCAGGGGACTTTCACTCATGTTCCTGGCGGTTATGACTCCGCCACAACTTAATGATGTACTCGCGTCCTTCTTGGTTCCAACGGGGAGCCGAACCGCACTTGTAATACTTGCCGCGTTTATTCCGTCCCATATACGGCACATCGACCTGAAGATGTTTGTACTGAGGACAGGCTATCCACTGCTTATCAATATAGCGGCACACATCCCACTCTTGCAAGAAGCAGTTGAGCTGATGGGCCGTGGTGCGCAATTCCTCCGCGAGACGAGTTGTGGAGAACCAGTCGCGATTCTCGATCAGATCCTCATAGAAGGCAATTTTGTGCCCGTCCCGCTCGATGCGGCCTTGCAGCTCGGCTGCCAGCATCAACGCCTCGCTGAAAGTCTTGGGTACGGTAAACTTCTCCTTGCTCTTTGCTGCCTGTTTGGGATGGGGCCGCTCTATTTTAGCGACTGTCCTATGGAACGGTTCCGAGGGGAGCTTATAGTCCGGATCGATCTCCAGCATGCGCTCCTTGCACCACGGCATAAGTTCCGCGTCAAGCCATAGCGCGAGTTCAAGGGCCAATGGTGCCTCGATCCACGTTGCTCCGTTGTTGCGCCCGCGTGTCGTGATGATTTGATGCTCATAAGGGGCCGTTAAACCTTCTGCCGCCAAATCTTGGCGCAGCCGTGAGGTTTCTTTCAGCCGAAACCATTCCAATGGCTGACGCATATAGCCTTTGGTCATCTGGGTAGCGTTGACCATCATGCGGCCATCCATTACACGGAACGAAATGGGGATATGGTTACGGTAGACGTAAGTTACAGGGCCACCCGGAACCTCCGGTTGTTCGGGAGCCGTCTTCGGTTGATTCAGTGCCATCGCCCATTTTTCCATTTCCCTGCAGCGAGACTCCAACTCGGGCCTTTCACTGCACACTGCATCCGTTAAAGTTTGGATTTCGGCGACGGTAACAGAGAATGCCCGGCGGCCACCCAATCTGAAAGGCATCTTCACACTCGTAGGGCATAAATGAAAAGCGTTCTTTCGAGGTTTTACGAGATCCTTGCTAAGAAAAGAGCATAAATCACCCAAGTTAAGACGTTGCACCCCGCCAGTAGAATCGCGTATTACCCGAATCAGACTCCTTCCCAGTTTTATAGTTTCGTTTTTGTTATTCATGGTCTTCTTTTGGGGTATTTTGTTTAACGACCTTCTTCCTTTGTACCTCCATTTTGTGGCGGCGATTCATTTCCCGCGATGTGTGATAGCGGCGTTTTTCTCCGCAAAGTTTATCATATTCGGGTAACTTGAGTTCATCAAGATCATCTGTTGTTATCTCGACATCCGGGTGAATGTGCCGATAATAATATCCTCCGGCAGACACGTAACGACCGGTACAACTGAATGATATAGATTGAAGGTTTCCTCCGGTAAGTTCCGATGCGCTATGTAGTGAGCGCACGACCGCTATCAATACCCGAGAACTATTGAATATCAATACCTTCTTTGGACGCTGAAATTGACTGTTTCTCATTTTCTGATTCTATAAATTCTGCTTCCGAAAATCTATTTCTGGCCATGAGCAGGAGTAACGTATCCGAAAGCACGATACCGCCCATTAACATTTCCGAGATCCGCTCCATCATCCATACGCCGAACCCGGGGTCCAGGTACGCCGCGAAGAGCAGGGCCAGTGAGCTGTCAATTAATATGTGTCCGGTTGCCGCGTCCGTGATGATCACATCTTCTGCTGAAAGGGAGTAAGCCTCGCAGGCTGCGTTGATCCAGTGGGTAAAACCCGCCCTAAACGTTGGGATGTTGTGCTTTTTAGGGTCCCCTGTAGTTAGAAGATAGTGAGTAGCATCGAAATATTCGATGCCATCGTCGGACGTTCCGAAGAGCAGTTCCGGGAATTCCCTGTATCGGATTACCGTACAGGAAACCTTTTTATTCTTCATTCATTCAGTCATATATTATTTTGTTCTATAGATTAATACTTCCAATAAAGAGCATTCCGGATACTAATATAATAAAAAATTGCCGAATATCGAGCGTTAAGTTCTGAATATTAAGATATTACATTTCAAGAAATAGTATGTCTGCAACTTTTGTAATCCTTCCTATAAGCCCGTATTCCACAAGCATGTACTGTATATGTAAAATTCGTTCTGGAAACCTATCTTTTCTCAATTTCCTATTCGCTTTGAAAGAGAAAAATGCAGGAAACGACCGAAGGGGCTTTCAATGGCGAATTGCTGGAGAGTATTTTCCGGACCTCAAAAAAGACCATTTCCGAATACGTGCGGGAGATCGAGCGGAACAATCGCTACCGTTCTTCTCGGCAGGATGTCACATTGGGCTGTATCCTGGACGATCGAGCCCGGTTGATCGACCTGTACGATGCGTGCCTGCAGCAGGATGCGCATATCCGCTCGGTGATCGAGACACTTGAAAGCCAGATTCTCGGAGACCGATATATGTTGGCCCGACAGAATGAAAAGGGGAAATACCTGAAGGACGTGGCTCAGACCCGTAAGATTCAGGGATCGGCGTTCGATGAGATCATACGCGGCATCGTAGAGGCCAAACTGTTCGGCTATACATTATTGGAGATAATGCCGGACATAGACCCCAAGACGGGGAAATTGTGTAAGGTCTGTTCTATCGAACGACGTAATGTGCTGCCAGATCAACGGGTCGTACTCAAACGCCAAGGGATATGGATGCCCCACTGGGATCTGCATTCGCGGGCCTATCAACACAATTATGTGCTGATCAATACGGGGAATATCGGGCTCTTCTCGGCCACGACACCCCTGATCCTGGCCAAGAAGTTCACAGTAGCTAACTTCGTGAATTTCAGCCACACATACGGACAACCGATTATTCATGGGAAAACGGTCTCAGAGAGTAATGCGGACCGTAAGCGCCTGGCCCAAGATATCGCCAATGCCGCGCAGAACAAGGTGATTGTCACAGGTATCGATGATGAAGTCGACATCAAGACCTTCACCATGTCGAACTCGGAGAAGATCTACACCAGCCTGATCGAGTTCGTCAACAAAGAGGTCGCCAACCTGATTCTGGGATCGGAGTCGATGGCGGGCGGTATGCAATCTTACGTCGGTTCAACGAAGGCGCATCAGGACATCTTCCGGGATCGCATCGAGGTGTACCGTCGCTTTATCGAGAACGTAATGAACGAAGAGATTATCCCGCGCCTGGTCGCCATGGGATATATTGAGGCAGGGCTGGAGTTCCGGTACTCGAACCGGATAGAGATGAATAACGAGGATCGGATCAAGCTCTATGACTTGGTCACGAACAAATACGAAGTATCGGCTGACGAGATCGAAAAAGAGTTCGGCATCAACGTCGGCCGCCAACTCAATGCTGCGATGCTTCAGTCCGTAGTGGCCGCCGGCGAGCAACTGTCGCCGAGTTCTTCTGACCGACATATCATGTCTGACGAAGAGTATTACAGACGATACGGACATGCCAGGGGTAACAATGCAGGCGAAGTAGCAAATTTTCTTCGGGGAGCGGAATAGAAGGCGCACTTCCGCTCCCACCAGATGCCGTCGAAGCAGCACGCGTCGAGCTCCCGCCGGAGGATAAGTCTCGGGACCGTCAGGACTACCTGTTGATTCGGGATGCCTTCCGCCGCTTCCGTCATACGATGGAAAATAGCGCCGAAAGCTGGGAGGCGATGGAGGACATCATCACTCTGCGGGCCTCGTTCCTCGTTGACCGGACGCTGACGGGACTGGCCATGGACTTCGACACGGCCTTGGAGTTACTTCGGAATTTCAACGACTTCACCACCGAGCGTGAGCGCCAGCAGCGGGACATCCTCGTGGCGGCCATCGAGAACCTGGTGGACTTTGCCGCAGCCGAAGAACTGGCCATGGTGGACGAAGTGGATGAGCTGCCCGAAGGCGCTGATGAGGAGATGTGCGAAGAGGTCTGCGAGAAATACAACCTGACCTATGCTGTCGCAGAGAACGACAACGTGGAACATGCGGCCCTGATGGCAGCCTGGTGGATCGGTATCATGGACGAGAGTATCGTGACCTACATGACACAGGGCGATGAACGGGTACGGGCCACGCACCTGTCGCTCGAAGGGGTATCCTACCGCAAAAGTGAATTTCCCGCCGAGCTGATTCCGCCGATCGAATGGGCCTGTCGATGTTACCTCGTGGCCGACGGCATGTCCTCCGTGCATGGAGCCCTGCCGGCGCACAAGGATTATCGCAAACTGGTGAACCCCGTCTTTGCCCAGAGCTTGGCCAAAGGTGGAAAGATATTCACGGAAGCCCATCCCTATTTCCAGAAACCTTTACCGAAGGAAGTACAGAAAATTACCGAACGGATCAAACGTAAACTCCACCTCTATGCCAATTAAGATAACCATCGACCAGTTCTGTGACCAGTGGGTGCCAGGGAAAACAAATCAGCCGATACCCGGTCGTATGAGTTCCGCCTTTTACAATTTTACCACAGCAGCCGGAGATTATGCCAAGACACGTTTTCAAAGCTCTTTCGACCAAGGCGGTTTCTGCGGAGGGGCAAAATGGGCTCCTCGCAAGAACAATAGATGGAGCAGGCGGTTTACCCATCCCGTGCTATACGATTTCGGGAGACTGAAAGATGGCATAAAGGGTTCCTTCTCTTATGCAGAAAAAGGAACCTATGCACGAACCGGGAAATTTAAGGTAAGTTCCAACTTCCAGCGAAACTACCACTATTTAATCTCAACAAACGAAATGGCGATACCCCGCGAGGGGGACAAGCCAAGACGAGGTTCTACCAACCGTTCCAAATATAACTACGCAGCTGTCCACAACACCTCCCCGGGCATCTCTCCATTTACTGTGAACCAGCATTCCAAGATCAAGCCCATCCAACGGCAATTTATCGGTCATAGTCCGAATGTGCTGGATTACATTAATTATACGCTGTTGCCTAAATATCTAAATACGATATTATACTTCTACTATGCTTAAAAACAAAAGCATACACACCCACGAGACGGTTCCGAAACCATCCACCTCTTCGACTCCGGAAAAGGTTTCCGAAAACCCTTTTGTGAATATGTACGATGCTGTGCGGCGAGCCATTCTGACCGTACGCGAAGATCCGGACAACCCGTTGAGTCCGCCGCTTTTCCAGACCATTGCCATAGATAACGGGCAGTTTACACGCCTGGTCCGTGAGAGGAATACTGAATTCGACACAGCTTTCCCAGCCGTGTTCATTCACTTCATCAATGTAAGATACCTCGTACAGCAGCAGCGCATCGGGGAAGGCCGGGCGACCATGCGGGTACGTTTTATCCTAAATACACTTAACAACGGGGACCGGGAACGGGAATGCGATCCGTTCATTGTATTTCAGCGGCTTAACATGGCAATTCAGGATGCGAAGAGCCGTGAACCAGCGCTCAATGAACGCTGCAACCTCACGTATTTCGACATGCCCGAGACCGTCAATATGCTTCAAGCCTATTGGATTGATTATGAAGTTTGGTTCCGGGAGTCGTCAGCCTGGAAATACCGGGACTGGGTCGAGCGCTATCTGGTTGTTCCGCCGTTCACGAATCATTCTGATGCCCCGGACCACAACGAGCAGCATCACGGTGACCATAAGCGGCCGACCTATCGGGAAACGACGGGATTCGTACCGTCTGTCGAGGGTGATCCTCCAGACGAGGAAGGCACTGGAGATGAGAAAAAGGGTTGAATTATTTCAACCCTTTTTCATTAATCCTCCTATTTGAGTTCAGGTAAGGAGCATAAAATCCTGCCACAACCATATCATAAACCATATTCAATTTTCACAAATGGATGCAATTCAAATCTTTAGGTACAACGACACCCCGGTAACTTTCGAGATGGGAAACGGGCAGGTGATGGTCAATGCCACACAGATGGCCAAACCCTTCGGAAAGACGACCAAGGATTGGTTGAGAACTAACTCGGCAAAAGACTTTATCGACACATTATCAGCCGTTAGGCAAATCTGCCTAACGGATTTGGTAAAAGTGATTCAAGGTGGTAATCAACAAGGTACATGGATGCACGAGGATGCAGCGCTGGAATTTGCCCGCTGGCTGTCCCCGGCCTTCGCCATTTGGTGCAACGACCGGATCAAGGAGCTCTTGCGCTTCGGCCTGACCGCGACTCCGGAGATGCTGGCCCGGGCAGTCGAAGATCCGGAGCTGGTCCTCAAACTCCTCTCCGAACTCAAAAGCGGATACGAAAGAGGCGTGAAGCTCCAGGCCCAAAATGACTTGCTTGCAGAGCAGCTGGAGGAGCAGTCCCATAAGGTTGACTTCTACGACAACCTACACCGCCACCGAACCGAATGTGAGAGCGGCCGGGTCTACCGCGTCACGCAGATCGCTGCGGAGCTGGGCATCAAGGCTGCGGAGCTGAACCGTATCCTCAAAAACAAAGGGATTCAGGAGAAAAAGGACGGCATGTGGGTACTGACCGATCAATACCGCAATATGGGATATACCAAGCAGAAGGGTTTTAAAGATCATACAGATTCAGACGGAGAGCCTCATTTTGTGATCTTCAGCGTTTGGACGCATAAAGGCCGTGAGTTTATCCTGCGCCTGTTCGAGGAAGAGTAAAAGAAATACAACAGATTTCCGGGCCCCGCATTATTGCGGGGCTTTTTTGTGCCCGAAGATGATTTTAACCCGCTTTACGGCCGCCGCCCTATTTGCTCTCAAAGATTTTCTACATGGAAACAACCTCCTTCAAGAATATCGTCGGCGAAGCGGCTGCAGGGCGTCCGGCCTCGATCCGGTTCTTCGGCCGGGTAACCGAGCTTTCGGCGGCCACATTCAATGCAGAGTTCGACTATCTTGAAACTACGGTCCGTCCCTCGCTCATCCGGGTACTCATCAATTCCGAGGGCGGCTCGGTGCTGCACGGCATGAGCGTCTACAGCACTATCCAGAACTCGTCGATCCCCACCGAATGCGTGGTCGAGGGCATGGCTGCCTCGATGGCCTCGATCATCTGGGCTGCGGGCAACCGCTCCCTGATGCGTGACTATGGCATTCTGATGATCCATAACCCGGCTCTTCCTTCCGAGCCGACAGATGAGGTGGCCGATTTGGTACAGGCTTTCACTGGACAGATCGAAACCATCTACCGCAAACGCTTCAACCTCGGACAGGATCATGTCCGCTCCATCATGGCCGGCCAGGCCGGCCGGGACGGAACATTCTTCGACGCTCCGAGTGCGGTCAAGGCCGGTATCATCCCGCCGGAAAACATCCTTCCGACCTCCGCACAACTCTGCAAGCTGGTACGCGATGAGCTGTCCCGGCTGTCCGAACCCGCTGATATCCAAAGCATGATGACGCGCATCAGCGCCGAGTTGGAAACCCTCCGGGAGCCTCCAAAACAATCCCCTGAATTATCACCTAATCTTAATCAAAGCACAGACAACATGAGCGAAAACAAAACCCCCGGCGCCGAGTTCGGTGCCATCGCAGCTTCGCTGGGTATGCAGGACCGCGAGATGAAGGACGTTATGGCCCGCATCTCCGAACTGGTAGCCGTGGAAGGCAAGCTCGCAGAAACAAACAAAGCACTCAAAGATGCACAGACTGTCATTGCCGGCCGCGATGCTACGATCGGCAATCTCCAGAAGGAGTTGACAACGGCCACCGCCAGACTGGGCGTGTATGAGACCAAGGAAGCCGAGCAGACCAAGGCCCGCATCGAGGCCCTCGTAGAAAACGCGATCGCCGAAGGTAAGATCGACCGCGAATCCAAGGCGCAGTGGGTAGAGATGGCCCAGAGCAACTTTCCCTTGGCGGAGAGTACACTCGGCTCGATCCCGGCCCGCGAGCAGATTTCATCGCAGATCGCCTCGGACCCCGCTAACGTACAGGCTGCTGCCGAAGCCACCAAGACCGCAGAGCAACTGATGGCCGAAAAAGTCACCGCCGTCGTAGGCGAAAAATTCGAGTTCCAGAACCTCCGCTAACCCTCAATCCTAAAACAACAAAACGAACATGGCAGATACAATCAATTTTCTCCAGAACGGTTATGCCGGAGAGGTCCTCGAAGACCTGCTGACTTATACCGCGCAAGGTAACGATACCTTCAAAGAAGGGTTGATCCACATCAAGAGCGGCATCCAGCACCAGTATACATTGCCAGCTATCAAGATCGGCAACGTCATCCAGGACAATGTTCCCACACCGACCTCCAACCATGGAGCCAAAGGTGAGAACGGCGAGAACGAATACACACTTACCGAGCGAACCCTCGTGCCGCAGGACTTTATGGTCTATCTGGAGTTCAATCCGCGCGATTACGAGAAGTATTGGAAGTTCGCCCAGCCGGACGGCAACCTCGTCTTCCGCGAACTCGACCCGAAGATCCAGGCTACGATGCTGCGCCTTCTGATCGAGAAAAAGAACGAGTACATCGGCAACGCTATCTGGACTGCGGCCAAAGGAGGTACGGCCCGCGCCGGCATCACGGCCCCGGCCGACGGTGCACCCATCGGCGCAAACAAAGAAAAATACTTCGACGGCTTCATCAAGAGGGTCATCGACAATGTTACGGCCACCGATCCCGAGACCATCGCCGGCGGCCAGTGCGTGATTTCGGGAACTACAGAACTTACGGACGGCGCAAGTGTCGAAAAGGCAATGTACGCCATGTGGAAGAAGTGCCCGAAGCAGATCCGCAAGAAGTCCTCGCTGGTCTTCATCGTCGGTTGGGATGCGTGGGACGCGTATGACCAATATATCTCAGACAAGCAGGTCAAGTACACCGAGAACACCGAAGTGAACAAGTACCGCTTCAAAGGTAAGCGTGTGATTCCAATCGTAGGTATCCCGGAGCATACCATCGTATTGGGTGAGTTTACCACCGGGATGGAGTCGAACCTGTGGATGGGCGTGGATTACGCCAATGACACGGACGTACTCAAAGTCGACCGCCTGCAGAGCAACTCGGAACTCTATTTCTTCCAGATGAGAATGAAGATGGACGTGAATATCGTCCGGCCGGCCGAGATCGTCGTGCATACCGCGTACAAGAAGACAGAGCCTTCGGGCGGCGGGGAGTAACCGCCCGTCAAACACTTTAGAATCCGGGGGATGGAGTCATCTCCATCCCCCTCTCTGTAAAAATCCTTTTCCCGAATTATGGCAAAGATCAAATCACCCACTGATGAGAATACCGTCCCCAAGGCGGAAAATCCGGCTCCGGAGACAACGGCCCCTATTCCCGCAACTGCACCCCAGCCCGAGCCTGTTCCTGCTGCTGAAAAGCCGGCTCCGAAAAAAGAAAAAAAAGCTGAACCCGAACCTCTGGCCGAACCCGACGAATTGGCTCTGGACATACTCCGCGCCTTCACCGGCTATGCTACGCTTTACGTCGACCGCCACGGGGGCGCTTTCGCACCTGACACCTCTGCAGCTATACGTGCCGGCGCCGTGCTATACCGAAACCCTTTCTTCAAATCTTAACCTCCCCAATCCATGGCATTAGGAAACGTGTATATCAAAGACGTCGACGGCAATATCCCTTACAATACCTTTTCAGGCAACGAGAAGGTAACGGGACTGCTGTTCGACACATCTCTGCAGCCCGATCTGTTCTCGGCAGGCTACGGAAAAAACAACGAGGCCCGCCTCAAGCTCAACGATGTGGCCTACGTCACCACCTTCAAGTCGGCTGTAAAGGACTTCGGCATCATCGAGCGCGTAACGGCCGGCGAGGAGGAAGAGAAGAACCTCAATTTCATGTACGGCATTCCGGCCTACCATATCCGGGAGTTCTTCCGGATGTCAGGCAACGTCGATGGCAACGGACGACTGTACATCATGTTCGCCGACTGTTCGTCTAACTGGGACGCGATCGACATTATGCAGCGGGCTTCGGGCGGTACGATCAACCAACTCGGGGTTTGGACGGAACAGCCAATCTGGAAGCTCTCCGGGGCGGAAGATAAATATGGGCTGAACCTGGTGAAATCCCTCAATGACAAAGCTGCGGCGTTGGCCGAGCAGAATCAACCCCTGTCGATAATCCTGTCGGCCAACTGCACCAATACGGGAGCGGAGACGGCCGAGGGCAGGAAGATCGACTTGCAGAAGATCCCCACCGCAATTTGCGAGGCGTCCCGCACGAGCGTGATCTTCGGACAGGCCCGCAATGAGAAGATTTCCCTAATGCAGCGCCGCAACGAACACCTCACGCCCGTCGGATTCATCGGGGCCATGCTGGGGGCTTTGGCTAAGGCCAACGTGCAGGAAAGTGTTGCCTGGGTAAAGCAGTTCAACCTCTTCAACGACGACTTTCAGGAGATCGAGCTGGGCTTCGGAGATGTGAACGAGGCCAGCGACGAAACGCTGACCAGCACCAACTTCTATGAGTCGCTCTCGCCGACGCTTCTGGATGATCTGGATGATAAAGGCTACATCTTCCCCATTAAGTATGCTGGTAAGGAGAACGGCATCTATATCTCGAAGGATCAAACCTGCTCCAGCGGCGACTACCGCACCATTGCACGCAACCGGACGATCAACAAGTCCCGTCGTGCCGTTCGTGCCGCGCTGCTGCCGTACGTCAACGCGCCGCTGATGGTCAATCCTACCACCGGTTTTCTGGCCCCGACCAAGATCACGGCTTTCAAGACGCTGATCGGCGATGTGCTGGCCAAGATGCAGGCCGCTGGAGAAATCTCGGGCTATGCCGTGACGATTGATCCGAATCAGAACGTGCTGGTGGACGACACACTGCGCATCAGCTACGTCATCGTGCCTGTGGGTGTCGCAACGAAGATCTATGTCGAAGAGGGGCTGTCTCTAACTACTAAATAACAGAAGATATGGCAATTATAAACAACGTGGCCTACAGCTGGAGTATGATTACCCTTGCTTCGACGGCCTTGGGCATCGATGAGGGCAGCACGACGTTGGAGGGCGTGTCCGGTATCAAGTGGTCGAAAAAACGAAAGATCGAGCCTAACTATGGGCTGGGCGGCAAACCGGTGAGTCGGGGCTTTGGAAATATTAGCTATACCGCCTCTATCACAATGGATTATGCCACCCAGCAACTTCTTCGCTCGACCTATGGGTCGTTGATGGATATTGGCGAATTTGACCTGATCGTTAGTTTTGCAAACCCTTTGGCATCAGAGGATTGGACGACTACGACCGTAACGCTGAAGGGGTGTATCTTCGCTGAGGACGGCATGGAGTCGCAGCAGGACGACACAAACATCACCCACGAGTTCGATCTCAACCCCTTCGACATCCAGATTGGGGACGGTATGTCTATATAGACATACCGTCCCTTATGTAACCTTATAGGATATGTAACCTTTTTCGGTCAAGTATCTGTACCTCAAAGCTGCTCTTCTGGAAAAGGTTACATAATAATTCTACTTACCAAGACTTTCGAGCCATTGAAGCAGGCCCTTGTTCTTCTGCCAGACCGGTAGTTTGTCCGGATCGGGAGATAGAGAGGTCTTTTCAATGGCTTCCATTTTCTGCCGTTGGCTGATACGGGCATATATCTCGGTTGTCGTTATCGAGGCGTGGCCCAGAAAATCGCGGATATAGACCAAATTGATGCCAGACTCCTGAAGCATCATCGCTTTGGAGTGCCGCAGCGAATGAGGACTAACGCCCTCCGGGATAATCTTCTTGTCCTGTTCCCGTGCCCTGTCTGCATACTTTCTAACGATGACGGCAATGGATTTTCGGGATAGCTTATCTTGCTGACCGTTATCGAATAAGGGGCGTTCGTTCGCCCAGTCATTAAGCAGCCCGGTTTCTTCCATATATTGCCTGAGCAGCTTCGCTCCCGGCTCGGATATGGGGACAATGCGGGTTTTATTACCCTTTCCTTTGATCGTCAAAGTGGTCGGTTTGCCGAAGTGTACTCTGGATGGCGTGAGATCGGCTACCTCCTGAACACGTCCGGCGCACTCATACATCAGCGACAACATGGCGAGATCCCGCCTTCCTTTTGTCATTGTCGTATCAGGTTGTTCGAGAAACAGTTTTATTCCTTCCGGCGTCAGATAAACCACGCTGGCCGTGTGCGTTCGTTTAACTTTAATGGCTAATATCCTATGCCATTCGTGTATGTGTTCGGGAGACCGATATAGCATAAAACGAAAGAAAGCATGGATTGAGGACAGCCGGGAGTTCCTTGTAGATACGCTGCACCCGCGTTCGGATTCGAGCCAGTCGAGATAAGCGACCACGCGCTCCTGGGTAATGTCGGTAAAATCTATCTTTTCCGCCCCTATGTTATATTTGTCTCGCATAAAGGTCAATAGAAGTAGCATATTGTCGCGGTACGATTTGACTGTATTGGGAGAATACCCCCTCTCATTTGGAAGATAGACGGTCAGGTATTCTGTCAGATATTTTGCAAATTTGGTCGGTTTCATAGGTTATAGGCGTTTGAAGTCGGGATAAACGTATGTGCAGATACTATCGGTCTGGCTCAACAGCTCTGGGAACATTTCGGATGTCAGGCGAACATATTTGTCCGTTGCCTTCAGCGACAGATGGCCGATATACATGGAGAGGATAGGCATAACGTAATATAGATCCTTACCCTGCCTCGAAAGCCGGGCTAAGGTTTTCACACAGAAGGTATGCCGGAGATCATGTATCCTCGGCCCACGTTGTTTCCCCAGATGCGGGATACCGGCTATTTTCAAAATCTGGTTCCACCAATGGCCGAAGGATTCGTTGGTGCATTTCGTTCCATTGAGTTTTACAAAGAATGTATCGGTGTGGATATATGGAAGCAGGGATTTATATTGCCGATACTGCCTGCACACTTCGGAAAGAGACTCGGATATAGGTACAAGACGCTCCGTACCGTTTTTGGTATTCCTCAAAGTCAGAACATTGTTCTCAAGATCAACATCCCGGTCGAGCAGATCGACGGCTTCGCCGAGCCTGATGCCGGTTCCGGCCAGCATACGGATCAATGAGGGAACTGCAAACAAGCAATATCCATAGTGAGGGCGTTTCTGGACGAGTGCATTCGTAGCGTCGAATATAGCTTCAAGTTCCACGTCCGTGTAAATGTATGGCACTACGGTCTCGCGCTTAACCTGATGATGCGGCGGTATGTAGGCATCATAACCGAGGTTGTACAGATGAACGGAAAGCTGCCGGATATAGTTAATCCGATGGCTCCATGTGGTAACAGTTTCATTCGGTCGTCGGGCACACCATTCTTCGACGAGTTCTTTCGGCAATGCTATCTCCCGGTTGCCTTTATTGTGAGCCCATGTGTCGAACGCCCACAAACCGGTTTCTATACGTTCTGCCTTAAAGCCGAGTCCCTTTTTGAGCCTGATAAAATCACTTATAAATGGGGACAGGATACTGTTGCGATAGTTTTGCACTCTTAAATCAGCCATAAAACTCACCTCCTTTCTGCTCGTAGAACGATATCGGGACAAGAGGCACTTCCGTGGCGCACTGCCTCATAGATTCCACGTCGATCCTCAGATAGTTCATCGAAGTCTGTACGCTGGCGTGGCCGAGAATTTCAGCGATAATCGGGATGGCCGTGCCCTCATTAATCATAAAATTAGCCATCGAGTGACGCATTGCATGAGGCCCGCTTTTTCGATTTCCGATCTTCACGCCTGAAGAGGCTATGATTTTTCGGGTAAGATGGGAGATGGCTTCGGAGTCTATCGGATAATGTGGATATCGCGGACTCAGAAAGATGCGGGTATCCTCGGATACCGGACGGCCATTCTTTATGTAGTTGATAATACCTTCCCCGACATCTGACGGCAATGGCAGCAGAACGGCTCTGCCCGTTTTCATCTGGGTAAATGATATCTGGTTTGTGTTCCAGTTCAGATGGTTGAACTCCAAGGCACTTATATCGGAAGCCCTCATTCCCAAGCGAACAGCCAGAAGAAGTATCGCATAGTTCCGCTTACCGATGGTAGCGGAACGGTCTATCGAATCGAGGATAGTCCTAACCTCATCTTTCGTATAGACTGATGGCAGTTTCGCTTGTTGCCGGTAATTATCTTTGGGGACAACCTCAGACAGCCTCCGCTTGATGTAGCCTTTGTCGAAACAATAAACCAAGAACCGCCGGACAACAATCAAGGATGCGTTTTTTGCCGCAGGCTGATCCCTGAAGATATCCGACGCAAAATACATCAGCTCCAATGGAGACAGAAGTGAAACGGATGACAGTCCCCTGGCTATTAGATAATCTGAAAATTGATGTAGATACCATCGATGTTGCTTCAAAGTAGTGTCCGATACTCGCATTGATTTCTTGTGCTCCAAGTACTCGTCTATAACCGGACGGAAAGCGTCAGTTATTTCGTATTTGGGTTTCCGGTCGATGTAAATAGGCATTTCGCCTGTGTCATAGAACTGAACCAGACAAAGGCAGTGCCTAAGATGGTCTCTCTGGTAGTGGGTCAGATTGGAGATTTCAGATTGCCCAAAGGTCGCTTCGATGTATTTCAAAACGACGTTTTCACTGTATTCCCGGATTTTGTTTTCATCCATATATCTCTTGAAGCGATTCCACGCCCAGAGATATAATCTGATTGACTCCTTTGATCTCCCCAGGTTCTGAAGGAATTGGGAGGCGGCTGAAGTCAATTCTTCAAAAGTGTTGTAAACTTTATTCATAAGCTATTGCAATTAGAAAAGGCAGCGAAGTTGCTGCCTTCTAATGCAAAATAGCAAATATTATGTAACCTTTTTTGAAATGTATGTTTTGAATTACAGATACTTAACTGAAAAAGGTTACATATCCTATAAGGTTACATAAGGGACGGAGACACAATTTAATTTGCTGAAATACAATGCAAAACAGACGTCGCCTTTCGGGCAACGTCTGTTTTTTATGTAGAATGGGAGGAGCTTTACATCACCTCGATGTTTTTAGTGTGACTGAAAGTCCTGTGTTCGTTTGCGAATACATATCCCATCTGATTCGAAACGCACTGGGTTTTGCCGATAAGCGCATCGATATTTCGGTGCGAATGCCCATAAATCCAATATTCGACAGGGCTTGCCGCGATAAAGCCACCCAACTCGATTACGAAGGCTCCGTTAAGATTACTGTCTTTGAACTCTGGAGACATCAGTTCGTAACTGGGAACATGGTGTGTTGCTACGACAATATGGTCCGCAGAGCTGTTCTTAATACTCTCGTTCAGGAAGTTGAAACACCTGTAATGCTCTTCGTTGAAATGCACCCAGTCCAGGAGCGCGCCGTTGAACTTTATTCGTTTAAAGTCGGTGACCGCAGATTCCGTGGCATAGGAGTCGTTGAAATTGATCTGGGACCACAGTGTGGATAGAATCAAATCGATGTTCTCCAATCTGATTACCGCATTGTAATAGCATACGACATTCGTACGGATCTTATGCTGCCATCCGTTTTGCATTGAACCCAAGTCGAATCCCGCATAAAATTCATGGTTGCCGGGAATGACGATCACCTGCCGGTAATTGTCCGCAGCCCAACTCCAAAAAGGATGCTTCTGGTAATTATCGTCACCCAGATACCCGATATCTCCAGCCAGCAGAAGTATGTCTCCATTCACTTCCAGCGGACGCTCTTTCAGATAACGCGAGTTGTCTGAAAATTCAAGATGCAGGTCGGATGCGTATTGTATTTTCATTGTTAAACTTCAAATATTCGTCTCATCTCCGCGAGGATCTCCCTAATAAAGGTTTCGTCCCGTTGCAGACTGTCCTGCAGCGGTTGATTTGGCATGAGCGCTTCCATTCGGGAAATGAATGCGGCGATGTCCCCGCGTATATTGCCCGGAAGCGGAACCGGTTCATCGAAAACCGCATTTGCCATTAATTTGAAAACGTCGGACATGTGTTTTCTGATGTCATCGTGATGGGCCGGCGGTTCTTGTTCGGAAAGGTTGAGAAAAGCCTTTACCTTCAAGCATATCAATCCCACAGGATCGGCCACATGCAATCCTTCTTCTATTACACTGTGCTCCAAGGCAAAATGATAGAATTCCTCGTCTAACAAAATGGCTGAAAGACTCGGGATATCCTCCCCGACAGGAATAGGGGTCAGGTGGAAGCCTGTGGGAACTCCGAGGATTTCCGGCTGCTTGGAGAGCAGCTCGATCTGATAGGGAAATCCGTCGTGAGGGTGCGTAAAACGATACAATTCCGGAGCTGGATCTTTACCCTCCTCGCGTTTGCGTTCGCGTTGCTTATAACCTCCATCTTCAATGAAACGCCAAAACTGGCGCCCAAATTCCGGCGTCATCTCCTCCACGACCAGGATCATGTCGATATCCTTTGTCGCACGGGGGCGCATAACGGCCTCACGTAAAATGATGCTGCACGCGGTTCCTCCGATAATTACATAGTTCCCGTTAAAATCGGAGAAATATTCTTTGAATTTCTCTAACCCTATTACTGCCATATTTCATTGAGTATTATACCCAGTTCTTTGTTGATGCGCGGATCGGTATCGTCCCGAAGGGATAGGTACAGAGACAACTGATCGACATATTCATACTGCTGGGACAGCATCTTCGGGGAGTATTTCCATATTTCAATCCGATAGTTGCTGTCGGGGTCGTTCTTCGTCAGATCCGCATCCTTTTTCTTATCATAGTCTTTATTCCAGATCACCCGGGTCTGCTGTTCATCCGGATTCAGGTTGGAATAATGGGACAAGGCGCTAACACCCCCGATATAGAAAGGTGCCGACCATAAATCATCCGTATAAACGACCTTTTTTATCGGCGAAGTCAGAAATGGCAACGCGTTTTCCCATAATACTACTCTGGAGGTGTCTGAAAACAAAATTTTTGTCTTCCCGTCTTTTACTGATTGGAACAACTGTTTATCCTCCAGTTCAACTGCCGCCCGGGAGATGAGTTGGTAGTTATAAGGAATCTTGGCTTCGATTGCTTGCAGGGTAAATTCGTTTATCTCCTTGTGCAGAAGATAGTACAGTAAAATATATTGAGCGGTTGCCGAGAGCTTTTTTCGCTCTTTGCCCTGCCGCTTGGTTTGAGCATTGATTAACAATCCGGGCAGGAAGACATACTTATCGGATACAACAAAATATACCCCCTGAGCCACCAACCGGGAGCGTTCGTAAGATGGTAACGAAGGCAACAAAAAGGCAACGGGCATCCCAATAGCCCGTTCGATACGTTCTGCTATGTCCCTGCTTCGTTTGGGCGTAAGAGGAGCCGTGTCGCTCGTTGGTTCCGCTATACACAACTCATGCTGGTTGAATACGGTTTTATAGAACCGGAACATTAATATCGTATCCAAGTTCAAACCTTTAAGACCCTCACGAGCAATAGGAACAAGTATAACAGGGACGCCGGCTATAGATATACTTTTATCCATATCATCTCATTTTACAATTTTTGCATCATTATACGCATGATGTATAACGATGCAAAAATAATGATAATAACTTAATTCACAAGTATTATCTTCAAGTATTTCACTTGCAGAATCATCAACATCTTCAACTTCAGTAGCAACTACACCTTCATCAGCAGTTATCCTGAGTGTAAAGGACCTGAGAAAATCTCTCTCTCTCTAAACTGCCCCATCCCTTTTCTCCTATTTGCTTTCAAAGCAACATAAAACACGAAAGCATGGAAGAAAAAATTCTGACCCTCCAGCAGGAGGCTGACATCAAAGAGAAAGCCCTCCAACTGAAAGCAGACAAGAAACTCCGCAAGGTGTACCCGATGGTGGTCTTCGGCGACACGGCCTCGGGCGAGAAGGAATACTATGTGGGTTACCTTGGTGAACCCACATTCCCGCAGTTCAGCAAATTCATGGCCGCCTCCAAAAAGGACGAGGTGCAGGCCATGCGCACCCTGGCCAAAGATTGTTTTCTGGACGGCGACCGTGAACTGGTGGACAACGAATCCCTGTTCCTCTTCGGCTTGATGTCGCAGCTCTCGGAGATTATCTCCACGCGCCAGAGCCTCTTGGTGGGTTTATAGACCGCTGGGCAGTCACCGACGAGCAGCGCATCCGTCAGAGGATGATCTATCTGAGGCACTACTTTCCAGGAGTGAACTTGGATCGAATTACGGACGAAGAATTCGCCATGCTCTCCGAGGAAGCCCTCTGGCTGCACCAGCAAATGATTATTTCCCGTATGACACACTCGCTTCCCTTGATTTGATAGGCTTCATTTTTTGGTTTTAATGGTTTGTGATGGGAGCTCCCGCGGCAATTTCTTGTCGCGGGAGCTTTTTAATCACCGGCCATACTGAAAGGCTATTCTTTACAAAAACCCGACTATGGCGGACATTCTGGATTACGAGGTTAATTATAAGATAAATGTTGAGGCAACTCCGGGCATTGACCAGGTCGGTAAGTTCGCCGAAGCCGTCAGGGGGTTAGTTGGAGCTAAAACAAGTCTCGACCCTGCAGTAAAGCATATCAAGGAGATGATCGACGGAGTCGAAAAAATCTTCAAGGGTAAAGGTTCCCGACCCAAGGAATATGTTTACACCTTCAACATCAATACGTTCGAGACCGAAAAGAAGCTGGAACGCATTGAGACCCTTCTTACAAGTATCAAGACCCTCACCACGGAAGCCAAGGCTACTTTGGTAATCGATGCCGGAAAAAAGCTCGATACAAATACGATCCGCTCTCAGGCCCGGGCACTATTGAGAGGCAAGGAGCTGAAAGAAAAGCAAGCTTCCGAAGGAAAAAATGCCAAAGACGCCATTGACTCGGCACTGACGGTTCAGCGCACCGTCACACGTGTCATCGGCAAGATCGTGGCGGGTCTCAAAATCCTCGAAACCGGGCATGAGATCAACATTCAAACGGATGTAGCGAAGAGTCGTCTGCAGGAGATACTGACCTTGATGAATGACATCAAAGGGGCCAGTAAGATGACTCTCAGAGTCCAGACGAACACAACGGGCGCAAAAAGTTCCGAGACCTCATCTACCGTTGTCACCGATGCGGGAGACAAGGTTCTGGCGCGCCAGCTGCGCCGGGACCAGGTACGGGATGCCGTACGGCGCGATGATCGGGAACATGCCTCTATGCTCAAGATACGAGAGCAAACACAGCGTTTGCAGATGGCCGACATGCTACGCCGCGAACGTGAGTCCCAAAAGGCCACTGCCGCAGCGGAAGCCCGCGCTGAGCGGGATCGTGCCCAACATGCACAGGCGCTGCGCAGATCCCAGCTGCAAGATGCCGTGCAACGAGTGCGCACCCTTCGCCAGGGAAGCGATGTCGGGAATACGATCTACAACAACAGACGTCGGGCCGCCATCAACCGTCTACAATATTCTCGGACGCCTTCACTGCGAAACCTGCCGATGATGCAGTTCTTCAACGCATACATGGCATACGGGTTACTGCGCTCGGAGGTAACCAAGGCGATGGAATATTCCAATATCATGGAATCGGCGCACAGCATTCTGCGTGTCGCCGACAAGGATCTGTCGACTTTTGAGAATCGGTTTGACCAAATGGCGACGAACGTCCGCAAGGTCGGTGTTGAAACAAAATTTACGGCCGTAGAGATTGCCGGAGCGGTGAAATACCTCTCGATGGCCGGTATGGACATTGACACGATCAACAAATCCATCCGCCCGATCACCAACCTGGCGTTGATCGGAGACAATGACGTGTCGCAGATTGCCGACCTGGCAACTAACATCATGTCCGGCTATAATATCAAAAGCGACTCGATGAACTCGGTCGCGGATATTCTTGCCTCGACGGTATCTCGCTCGAATGTCAATGTGATCGAGATGGCCGAAAGCTACAAAATGGCAGCCGGCTATCTCAAATTGGCCGGAGTGGAATTCTCGGAAAGTTCGGCTGCTATCGGTATCTTGGGTAACAGTGGCATCAAAGGTACAATGGCGGGAACTTCACTGCGCGCAATGGCTACTCGCTTTGCCAAACCTACCCGGGAATCCCGCAAAGCGATGGACCGCTTAGGAGTGAAATTCACGCAGATGGTCGATGTCTATGGGAAGCAGGTAGAACAACTAAAACCTCTGGCACAGATCTTCGAAGAGCTGCACAAGAGCGGCGCCACTATGGGCGACATGCAGGCAATCTTCGGCAAGATCGGCGGTAACGCTGCCATGATGTTGGTCAACAACTACGGCAAACTTCGGGAGTTGACCAACCAGAACAAAGCATCCATGGGTATATCGGGAGAATTGGCTGAGGTTAAACAGAATACGACTAAAGGACTTTGGGCACAGGTAACATCTCAATTCACCGAGAGCTTTATGCAGGCTTTCGAAGTGTTGGAACCGGTCATCAAAAGCACATTAAAGTCATTCCTCGAAAAATTTAAGAGCCCTGAGTTTGCCAAGGGGATAAGATCTATTGGCCAGGGCATACTGGGGCTTCTTTCTACACTTGCCAGCTTTGGGAATTGGGTCATTAAACATTGGAGTTGGCTTGAGCCTCTGATTTTTACTGGGGTCGTGGCGACTAAGCTCTTTAAACTTGCAGGCGCCCTTACCAATGTCGGAGTAGCTATCGGCTTCATAGGCAAACAGCGCGTGGCCTCCTCGACGATGGAACTGATAGGCGGCTTGACAGGGTTCGGGCGGCTGGGATTACGCAAACTCTCGTTTGGCAACAAACGCGCCATGGTTAAAGCTCTTCGAGAAGCCGGTGTTCAGGGTTCGGGTGTTATGGCTAAAGCTCTTATGAGTTCACGGATAGGAAGCGCTTCATCGATTGTAGGACAAGGTGCTGCTTCGGGTCTGTTTGCCTCACAGGTGGCAACCGGAAACGGGCTCATTGGTGCAGGCGCTTCGATCGGTGCGTTAGGAGCCACGGCAGTCGCAGCAACGGCTGGAGTAACGGCATTAGTAGGAGCACTGGGTTGGGTAGCTTATAAAACATGGCAAGTCAAAAAGGCCAAAGATGCCGTACAGGAAGAGCTAAAAGCCAATAAAAAGTATCGTTACCCCTCGATTGAGGACCTGCATGATTCGTTGCAAAAGACTTATAAAATGGCCCTTGCAGCGAAAAAAGCAACGGATGAAGTTACCGAAGGGAAAACTATTGAGGAGTCTTCAGGACAGAAAATAGGCATGTTTACTGGCCGGTGGTGGGGAGCCTATGGAATGATGCTCGCTGCAGGTCAATCTTATGGCTTTATGAGGAACACTTATACAATTCAAGATGCTCGTCAAGACGATGCCGTAGCTGCTATAGAGGCTATTGCCGAACGACATACACAATCGCGTATCAATGCAGGATGGGCCAAACTTGGAACACTCAAAAGTGTAGTGGAAATTGACGCTTTTCTGGAATCGCTTCAAGACATATATGGTCAGAAACCCAGTAAGCCGGAAGATACAGTATCTAAAGAAGTGGACGCAACCAAAGAAGAAAAGATCCCGCTCTGGCAGGATGTCAATGGGAAAGCGATCTATAAACGAAATATCGGTGATTTAGACGCATCTATGGCGACCCTAACTCCTGATTTTGCAAGATATATTAATGAGAATGTTATTCCCAATCTTAAAACAGCAGCAGAGGGATATAGGAAGGCAATAGCTGATGCAACTGGTGCACGGGCTATGATCGAAGGTGAAAACTTTCATTTCTCGGAGTTGGAAGATCTCGGATTTGTACAAGATAAGGATGGCATCTGGGGTCAAAAAGCTCTGTCTAAGAACGCAACCGACAAAGAACGTTCCGCACAGTTGGCGAATTTTGAAAAGGCCCACTTCCTTATAAATACGATGATGACCTCTTTGCGCAGATCTCTTGGAGGATCTGCTGAAGCTGCTATTAATGTGATGAAAGCTGCTGGTATCCCTGCATCCTTGTATTCAAATGAACCGGACTCTAAAGACGAGGACCCCTATAATGCCAGCGGTATTTTAGTCGGTGATGATGACGGCGGAGCCGGTGGTAACTACAGCGGCACGGGCAAACTCTCGTCGGCAGCTCCTAAACAGGTGATCGTCAACATTGGCAATCTGCTGGAAGTAAAAACAATCGACTTGCTAAAATCTCCTGAAGGACAGACTGCAGAAATACAGAACCTGAAAGAACAGCTCGCCCAAGCGCTGATTGATACAGTCCACGATTTCGATGCTTCCTGGAATGGATAATAAAACACTAATGAACGATGAATAGACTTCTCGGTATCGGCATTTCAACCTTGTTAAGCGGTGGTATAATTGGTAACGGCACACTGGGCGGTTACCTGAGTAATGCAGCTCGCCAGGCCCTTGGTATGGGTTTGGCGGAGTTGCATGACGGGCAGGTACACTACTTTTCAAAGAGCCACAATATCCTCAAACGTGCCCTGATCCAGGCTGTATCCCAAACAGCCTATGGCTTACTGCGTTCCTATCCGCGCTACCTCAAATACTGGGAACAGCGAGAGCGGGACAAAAATTTGGCAACATTTTCAGACAGTAGTCTGGCAAATAAAAAGGGCCAGTATTACGAACTGATTAAGGAACAGAAAATTGCTGCGGTCCCGAAGGATCATACTGATACTATTGTAGGCAACATAGTCATGGATTATCTCGAACTGACGATCAGTGATACCGGTAACTACTATGACATGAAAGAGGGCAAAGTGAAACCCAACGTATCCTATGGTAAAGTTACATTTGTCGATCTTCAACCACAGGTACAGGTGTCCACAAAAAACAACATTGTGTTGACTACAGTCCAGGGCCGCGACTACTCACGCAAGGAATATATATCGGGCGGTGATCTGGAAATCTCGATTACGGGCAAGATTACCAGCAAATACCCGGAGGTCTATCCGGAAGCCGAGGTAAGTAAGTTCCTGCGCCTGATGCAATTCAAAGGTGTGCTCGATTGCGATAATACGATCTTGAGACAATTTGGCATCACCCAGCTTATTGTATTGAATTACAATATACAGCAGTCCACATGCCGGAATATTCAGCCTTATACCTTGCAGTGTGTAGCCGTGGAGCCGGCAGAGGCTGTAGAGGTAAAATTTGCAGATGAAGAGCGTACAGACTGGATACTGCAGCATACGAACAAATGGCTCAAGTGGGCCCGTTTCGGCACGCAGGTCATCGAACCCACGGCACTTTTAAAAATTTCCCAGCTATGGTTGTAAATTCCCTCGATGTTTTGTGTTGCCGTATCGAGATCGGCGATGTGGATGCCGCCAGCCCGATGAGCATTCTGAACCCCATCGTGCTGACAGAAGTGCTTCAGATCGAGATTACGGAGTCGTACAAGCGGCTTATCGGCACAGCCAAGGTTACATTTCCCAAAGGCACGGTTTACAAAAGTACTATTCTGGGCAATACCACTCCGGAGGGGAAGGACGCTTCGCGCGTCACCACCGAGATCATGCAGGATGGCGTGCTGATCGAGAAGCGCACAGCCCAGACGCCGATGACCAAAGACACTTTTAAAGTCGGACAAAGAATAAATATTAAGCTGGGCTATAATGGCCTGCTCAAAAATATGTTCGACGGGTATGTAACGGCTTATAATTCGGACAGCCGCTTCGAACTCCAATGCGAAAACATGGCATACAAACTGAAATTGAAGCAGGCACCTAAGTTTGAGACACCTGTAAGCGGAACGAAGGTGAACGACCTATTGGGCGAAAAATACGGTCTGTTGAAAGATACGGGGTTTCAGATCCACGGCGATACGAAAAAGTTCGATATCGAGATCGGCAAAATTAAAATCACGGATAACTTCACCATCGCGGATATCCTCTCGGCTTGGAGTAAGTATAAAGTGTACTGCTTTCTGAAATATGATGAGAACTCTCCTGACAAGATGCCGGCCATTGCAGTTGGACGTCCGTACTCTTCGTCCAAGAGCCAGCCGGTCTTCCCAGGCGGTCAGGATACGGGGCCGTTCCAGATACGGTTTAACGAGCATGTGGCTGCATCCGAGCTGAAGGTCTTGAAAGTTGACCCGAAGTTCTTGGCCGTACAGGGCAAAGCGCTCGGAATAGATGAGAAGTTCTTCGAGGCCACGGTGCGCCTCAACCCGGAGTACGACCCAAATAACAAGGACAGTAAAGAGTTTCAGACTATCAACGCCACGCAGATCAGCAAGAAAACCCATAAGGTCACGGGGAATACTACAGCCGAAGGTGCCGACACCAAAACCAAAGTGGATCTGTCTACCTATACCATCGTCCCCTACATGAGCCCCAATATGAGGATCGACTCGGATAAGCTCGTAGAGGAAGCTATCGAATATTTTAAGAATTACAACCTGAATGGTATTACCGGTAGCGTAACGCTGTTCGGGGACTTCGGCCTGACAACAGCGGTCCAAGTGGAACTCGTCGATGACCGGAATCCCAGCAAAAACGGGATTTACATCGTTGACGAGGTAACTACCACCTTCGGTACTGGAGGATATAGACAGAAGATCACGCTGCCACACAAAATAAAAACGGTTACAACTTATGGAAACGGAAAAGGGAACACAGGACAATAGCCGACTGATGATCCGCGAGGCGATCCGCAAAATCGCCCTCGGTAGGTCGTTGGAACGGGTGGATATGGCCCCCGGCGGCACAAGCGGTGTAGGTACGGCACGCATGATCCACGGCTACGTGGCCAAGATTCACGACGATCCTTCTGACGAAGAGTTTGCCGACTACGGGGGTACGATCGACGTGCGGGAATTCCCCGATGAGACGGCCTCCTCAGAGCCCGTAACCCATAAAGGGGTCTTGCTGGCCGGACTGAAGGATAACTCCGGCGGCTTTCTGATAATCCCGACGCTCTTTTCGGATGTAACGATCGTGACCGATGCGGCCACACACTATGCCTATGTGCTGAATTATTCCCATGCCGACGTTATTCAGCTCCAGGCCCATACGGAAACGTCGATCGGCGTTACCGAAACCGAAGAACTGGACCCTGAAGACAACAATTCTCCTGACTACGATGAACTGGAACCGACAGGAAATGCCACGTCGACACGTTATACTGCGGAGCAGATCGCCACGACGGCGGCCAACAAGGACGGCAAAGAGGCTACGGTAACCATTACACCCGAAAACATCGCCCAGAAAGTCGATAAAGCGGAACTGAATCAGACGACCGACAAGCTGCAGGGCAAGGTCGGAAGCACGACGATGACCGTTACAGATGGCAAGGTAATGCTCGGCGATGAGCAGGCCACCGAGCCGCTCGTACTGGGGAACCAGCTCGCTCAGTTGATGCTCGATTTCCTGACAGAATGCTCGAAGATTACGACACCTACACTGATGGGGACTATGCCTGCCATCAACGTACCGAACTTCGCTTCGCTGACCTCGAAAATTCAAAAATTCCTGTCCCAAACATCCTATACGAAATAACCTATGGGCATTATTCTTCTACCAGATATTGGGCAACTCGATCCCGAAAGCCTTTGCTACAATCTCTATACGCAGCTGTACCAGAACTTCTTCAATGCCCAGGATGCGGGAACCGTAACCGAAGGCGACCAAACCTCCATACGCCTGCACAATACAGCCTACCAGTTTGCGGATGCCATTGCCGGAGCGGTAGGCGGAGGCGGCTCGTCGGGTGGCGGTGCCCTGGCTGAATACCTCAAACGCAGTGGTGGCGATATGAGCGGAGCATTGGGAGCCGACTACGGCTTCGGTGCAGGCATTGCCAATCGCCGGGTGTTGGAAGTCTATCGTACTGCCGTCAACAATGCACAGGGTGAAGTTGCGAGTTACGACTACGGCGTTCGTGTCACCGGAGACCTGAAGGTCGAGGGCAACAACCTCTATTTCGGCGGGCAGCAGTTCATTACCTATATCGGAGCATTAGGGACAATGTTCATTCGCTATCCGAAGATGGACTTCTCTACCTCTTCGATACGTTCCCGGGGTGAGTTGTACTTCGGAGAAGACAAGACATCAGGTGTCTATATCTCCACTTCGGCCCTGCGAGTGTCCGGACACGATGTGTTTCATACAGGGAATGCCGGCAACACGGCTTCAGACTGGGCTATGAGGGACGGCACGGTCGCCGGGACACTGACTGTTGCCGGCGGTGTAACGCTGGACGGAATCCTCATGGCCCTACACGGAGTCTCTCTTGGAGATTCGGGCAATATTCTGCTGGACATATCAGGCGATAAGGTGGGCGTGAATGCCGATTTGAGCATCCAAGGCCCTCATAGTCTAAACTTCTTGGAACTGCCTGTTCTGTCGCCTTTGGGGAACAACTCCATGGTGCTGAACGCTCCGGGCGGCGATCTGATCCTTGGGTACGAAACAACCTCAAGTATTCGGTTCTGGGTTGACCTGAAAGACAAGCTGGGAACTCATACACTTCTGACCCCCAGCGGAAAAGCCTATTTCCCCGACTCGCTGCGTGCCGCCCATAACCTGGGGCCAGACCTGCTGTCCACCTATTTCACCAGTGATGAGGATACGGGTATGGTCATACATAAATTCTTGCGACTGGGTAACGCAAACGGCCCTGGCCTAATCGGAGCGGAGGACGAAAAGATGCTTTTTTCGTCTGCTGTAAAACGCATAGTGGACGGCCGCCACCTGTTCACATGGCACAACGCCACTTTCGGGCATGAAGTCTCCGGCAGCCCCTTGGCTCCTGCAGATCGGACTTGGGACGATATGATTATCGGTACCGATGCCCGCCATATTCACTTGGGCAATCCGGTATACGCAGAACAATTCCTGGGGATTGCCAAAAGCGTGACCCGCATGGAGAAAGAGGGCCTATTCTTAACCGACAGTCATCGCTTTCAATCCGTCGAGGGAGGTGTCAAACATTACGGCCAAGCCTTGTTCATGGACGGGCTCTCTTCGGAATTATTCTCCTCGGGATTGGCTGGTTCTGGCTGGGCAATACTGCGTAACCGAACGACAGGCTCAGTAACGGCCACATTCGATGAAATTGTGGTGCGGCGAAAAATGCGTGTGTACGAAATGGAGGTTCAGAGAACCCGGGCCACGGACGGAGCGCTATGGATCAGCGATTCATGCAGCGGGGACAGCGTGGAGAAATTATAGACATCAATGGCATTATACGATTACCCGAAATTCAAAATACGGATCGCGCCCGACTCGAAGAAGCGTCAGGGACTTCGCACGGGCGACGTGGTACGCCGACAGTATACCGACGGTGAAATAACCCGTTATTCGCTAATGGTTGTGCTCGATACGGGCACAGACATCGTTGCGGGGCCCGATGGAACGGATCTTAACTCACCGTATTTCATCGGAGCGCTCCTTGAGGGCGACGAACCCCGCGACGGCGAACTGCTGGACTTCGTGCGCATGACGAGCCTGACAGATCAGGCCCGCAGCGGCGCCATGTACCTTACGGCATCGGACGCCGACTCTCCCTATATGGATGCGATCGACGGTCTGGGCAGCGAATATTCTCTTTGCCATCCATGTTTGGCTGGAGAGTATGGGTTCACAGGAGAAAATTTCGTTACGCCATCTTACAGGGATTGTGAAGATGGTGTTTCCCATATTTTTCGCCTGACTAAGAACAGTATGAGTAACGACCCCATGGATGCCATGGGCTTTTGTCAGTCCATCGCATCGGTACCCGAACATCCGGCACGCCTGATCGTTTCTTACAAGATCCGCAGTTCGAAACCCTGCTCCGATGTGCGCGTATCGTTTCAGACTAAAGATTATTGCGAGCAGGAAGCCCGGCAGGATATCGACACTGATGTGGAATGGCAGTACCGCCTTTTCGCCGTAACCATCGATTATCCGGCCGATGTTCCGAGGGAGTTTTTGATCGACTTCAAATACACGGATTATGACGAAAACGACTGGTGGGAGATCGCAGAACTGAATATCGTACAGCAAAGCGACCTGAGTAACTTTTCTGCGGCCATGAAGGTCCGAGTGGGCCGTATCACAGGGGTTGCCGATCCGCTGTTCGGAGTGCTTGAGGGCTACGGAGCCTATTTCCAGAATCTCTATGCTACGAAAAACGTCAATGTGGCCGGGACGCTCACGGCCGGTGATGAGCAAGGGTTCGCCAGCACCTTCTATGTAGGGCGCATCCATAAGAACTGCCTCATAAATAGTCTGGAACCGAAATTTACCACACTGGTTATTCCGGGTGTCGGATATCCTCCGGCAGGCATTGGCAAGTTCTTCCTGCTTCCGATCGGCACCTCCACATTGGAATGCCAGAGCGAAAAGTGGGCGTCCGACCATCAGGGACAACAATATTGCTTCTCCTTTTGGGCTCATGCAGTTCACCAACATACTATTTCCATCCAACAAGGCGGTGAAGTAATCGGTACCGTGGATGTCGATACAGCATGGCAACGCCATCACTTGATGCTGAAAATCGCATCTGTCGCGGACGCGCCGCTGCGAATCGACATAACGACATCGCAGACGTTTTTCTTTGCCTCCCCTCAACTGGAAGCGGGTATGAAGCCTACGCTTTACCAGCCTACGGACAATGTGTTGACGGAAACGGACGAGTATGGAGCATGGTTTTCGCGCGGTGGTATTGGGGGCACGATCCAGAACCCGCTGCTCAGACTGGAGGCGGACGGTTCGATCCGTTCGGCTGGCGGGTCGTTCGTAATCAATGCTGACGGCACGGGGCATTTTGCTGGAGGAAAATTTCGCTGGACGAAAGATACGATCGACCTGAAAGACATTACACTCCGCTGGGAGGATTTCGACGAAGACACGCAGCAGGAATTGCGGCCCAAATCCGTTTCGATCAGCGGAAGCAATGCTTTCCACTATGCCGATGCACTCATTCCCATAGCACAGCCCGAGACAATCACGCTTGTTGCCACAGAACAGAACTTCACGGCCGAGAGCCGACGATGGGAATATCTGGCCTTGGCGGGCGACTGGAAAGATGCCGGCGGCCGGGACACCGCACTGCTGCTGCGTCCGGACTTCCACGGATGGGAAGAACGCGAAGTGCTGACACTGCGCTACGCCGCTTCCTATAAGGATAAAGAGTATTCGGCATCTTTCACCGTAGCTAAACTCTATGACGGGGAAAGCGCCTATTCGGTGTATATAACAACCGACAAAGGTACGGTGTTGCAAAACGGTATAGGTGAAATTGCTCTTACAGCACACGTCATGCGCGGGGCTGACGAAGTAACAGAGCAGATCCCGGAAGACAGGTTTCTCTGGACGCGGCAAAGTGACGATCCGAACGCGGACAATCAGTGGAACTCCGCCGAGCCTCGTGGCCGCACGCTGAGAATCGACGGGGACGATGTATCCCGGAAAGCAGCATTTAATTGTGAAATCTTACTAAACCAATAAAATGTCAATAAAAGTCGCCCGCGGGCAAGTAACGATCATTGACCAGAACGATGCCGTTTCTTTGCAGGCATTCATCGCTTCATCGCAGCCCCTAACGCAGGTTTACAATAAGGACACAAACGCTTATCTACCCTCATGGGTAACCGCTCCGTTTCTCGTCCTCACGCCTTCACTTTTCGTGAGCGGGAAGGCCGTTGCGGATCAAATCACTTCCGTGGGAAATGCTGCGACGCTGACGCCAGGCATTAAAAACGGCTCGGCAAAATGGTATAAAAACGGGACAGCGGTCACAACAGGCCAGGACAGTTGTACTATCGGAGCGGCCTCAGCGAAGTATGCCCTGACGATCAAAGCCAACCACTTGAGTATAACTGCACCGCAGGTGCGCTACACCTTCGAAGCTAATTATATCGACGCCAACGGACTGGAGATTCCGTTCCGTGCAGATATTCAATTCACACAGCATCTTAATGCCGGAGCGATGATCGCTGCTGTGACCTATGCTCCGGATGGTGTGGTTTTCAAAAATGACGAGGTGGCAACGCTTAGGGGGCATTGCGACCTGTGGCGCGGCGCTACGATCGATACTACGAATGTAACTTACGCATGGGGCATCCGCGACTCCGGAGTCTTCGCCCCGACAACGCTTACGGCAGCTGCCGCAGCCGGAGCTACGACCATTACCGTAGCGTCGGTCACGAATATCGAAGCAGGCAGTAAGCTCTCTATCGCTGCGGCTCAATACACGGTTTCGTCGGTAAATACCTCAACGAAGGTTGTGACGCTTACCTCGGCCCTCAGTGCTGCCACTGCTTCCGGCACGTCTGTATCGTGTCCTTTCTACAACGCAATGCTCGGGGAAGGTTGGTCTTGCCTGACGTCCGCGAATCCACGGGGTGTTACGGCCGGCTGGACGACCAATGAAATTATCGTCACGGCCGATGCGGTGCTGAATTTCGAGACTTTCAAGTGCGCCATCAAGGACACCGACACCTCCGCGGGAAATGCTTCGGCGGGTAAGGTGGTCTGCGACACCCTCTCGTTCTCGGATATGTCCGATCCTATCACGGTCGATCTGGTGAGCCAAAAAGGTTTCACCATTAAGAACAATGGAAACGATGTGGACGTCAAGGCGGTACTTTTCCGTAACGGAGAGGAAATGGACGCTCCCGGTACGAGCTATACCTACACATGGAAATTATGGAATGCAGCTGGGACATCCGTGGTGAAAACATACACCGGGAAATCGATTGCTGTGGCTAAGACGGACGTAACGGGGAAAGGAGTGCTGATGTGTGAAATATCTAAATAAGAATACCTCTATTCAAGATAAACGACGTTTTAAATAGCCTCTTTGACTGATGGAGTGATCCGAGAGAAATCCATAGTGATTGATTACAATGATGTTCGAGAGGAAACCATTACGATCAATGGTTTATCGCGTGAACCTCGACTGCCGGTACGATCCGCTCTGCGATACTGAAACGGGCGAAGCATTCAACGGCGAGCGTTTCATCGAGTGGCTCGCACTCTTGGTACAATGAGGAGCCAAAAAAACCGGAACGTCTCACAACGTTCCGGCAACCAAACCTTAACAAAATGAAAAAGAAACTTTCTCTGCCGTATTGGATTGGTGGCAGCCCCAATTTCAGCGGGGAATAGCTCCGGAACGATCAATTTCTCACTCTTGATTTGCTTATGGATGCCGGAACTATCCCCCTGTCAGTTCCGCTAAGAACTATAAAGTAGAAATCGGCTCCAGTTGGCGTAGGTCAAACTTTCGAGATTCCCTGACAATGTACTTGTCCCTAAACCGATTTCTATGGTAAAAACAACGGCTTCACGGGCGTTTTTCGATTCATCCGGCAGAGGGCCGAACGGAGGACGATGATTCGAAGCCGTTGTAAAAAAGAGGCAAGAGAGGGTCCGACTCCCGCAAGGTGGACCATAAGGCTGTTCGCTCCACTGACATCGTCGAACATCCGATCCACTCTTTGCCTTGCCTCTGAATTTAAAATAGGATGTTGCAGACTTCAATACCTTTCGACTTAAAGCGGTTAGTTCCCAGAATTTGAGATTGATTACTGTCGTCTGCAACGATCCTATAAAAATGGAGGGCAGGTTCATCCACTTGTTAAAAAGTTGACGCCTCTTTATGGACGTCCTGCCCTCGCGCGAAGCAACGTGGGTTGGCGTTATCGCTCCGCAAAGTGTGCGCGGCGTATTTGCCGCACAAGAGGTACGACCGCGCAGGTCAATACGGCCTACACACCCATTGGCGTAAAAGGGAGCGGTCAAAGCGGACGTATTGTCGAGATTCATGGGTCGTACTATGTTTTTAAGATTCTAATCTTCTTCCGTGTCGTCTTGGGGCTCCAAGTAGTCCATGACAGCGCACACGCGCCACATGGACACTATTTTCGAGAGCTGGACAAGCGATTCCGAATGGCAGACACCGCAGGTTTTGAGCCGCACGGAACAAGCGTTGTTGGGGTTCACGATGCGGAACATGCGACCGCGGGCCGTCTCGATCAGGTAGAGATGGCCATACTCGATTTCTTCGTCGGGTCCCTTTGGGCGAATCAGGTACAGTTTGTTTTTGGAACCTCGTTTGGGTCGCAGGCTGGGAGCTATCACGGCTGACTGTGCGCCATGTACTCTATCCGCACGAACCGTCGTCAGAAGCTGCGACTGCATCTGCGGGAAATCCGGCGATGAGAGGGACGTACAGATCGGAAGTGTAACGAATATGGGGTATTCGATACCTCGCCGTCTGAATGTGGCCCCCTTCACGGGATAATCGGTTTTCTGGGTTATCATAGATCGGATGGATTGTTTATGGTTTTGGCGTATCTTTCGCTTCTTCGTCGGTTGAATCCGCATAGTCCAAGATCGTGCATACGAGCCACATCGAGCGGATCTTCCTGTGGTCGAGGCGGCATTCGGGGTCGCTCTCGCCGTAGACACGCAGGCTGACGCTATGCTCACTGCCTGGGTTCACCACGCGGAACATACAGCCGCGATCCGTTTCGATCAGGTAAAGCTCTCCGAAGTAAATCTCTTCGTCGGGGCGCCTTTGACGGATCAGGTAGAGTTGCTTGCGTGTGCTGTGCGGGGCCAGCAGGTCGTGCATCAACACGGCATACTCCGCCCCGCGGGTCTTGTATTGAGGGAGCAGGGTCAGCAGCCGCGGCTGCTGGGGCGGAAAGTGCCCCGATGTGAGGTCCATGCAAATGGGAAGCGTTACGTGTACGGGAAATCCATTGCCGAGCGATTGGAGGATCGGACTCTTGGCAGGTTGTTCGGTGTTGGGGGTGGTTATCATCATTAGGAATTTTGCTGTTTCATGGCTGAAAAAGGGCGAGCGCCGGAGTCGGTGGGCGGCGCATAACGTCAGGGGTTCGATGGCGTGGGGGTTTGTTCCTGCCGGCTCATCGCCGCGCGGTGCACGCCGGTCAAAAAACTGCTAAAAAAATAGTAAAGGAAGATTGCAACCTCATACCTTTTCCTGCATCGACGCAGCGCCGAAGGCCCACACCCGAAATAACGGGCTCGGGCAGCGGTTTGATCGGTAAACGAATGGGACCTCGCAGGCGTGATGCGCCACGTGAAACCTTGAGCGTGCCCGCACTGCATACGGGGCGGACGCCGGTAAAGGTCTGCAATCTGAATGTTATCGTATAATCGGGAGCATTTTAAGCTCGTATGGGCAAATGACCGTGGCATGGGATTGGGGTTAAATATTCGGTTGATTACCTCTGTACTCGATGCCCGACCATAAAAAAAACACGAGACGTAGGCACAGCCCCGTTCCTGTCGGTCTTGCGAACCTGAGTCCGGAAACTGCCCTTACGCCCGTGCCTGTCGGCGGCAGCGTGGCTGTCGCAAACGGGGAACGCATAGCGCTCGTATGGGTGAATGACCGGAGCATGGGATTGGGGGTTAAATATTCGGTTGATTAACCACTGTGCCCGACGCCCGACCAAAAAAAAGCACGGTACGCAGAGCACAACCCCGTTGACCGGCCTCGCGAGCCTTACATGGTAGCTGCCCCTGCGCCCGTGCCTGCCCCTACACGAATGTAGGGGCATAGCAAGAGTATAGGACAAAACTTTACCATGTTGTAAACACTGTCATCGTATAATTTGATAACAGGCGCGAGTTCGTCAACGGTAATGGTCTGTCTTAACCTTTACAATATGACACGGACTTTGCCGTGTTTCGACGCTTCAAATTTAGCATAACTTTTTCAATTTTCGTTATGCAATCCGTCGTCGCCCCTATAAAAGAGACGAACATGAACCTGGCTTCCGAAGAAGCCCCGCTGTCCTTTGCGCGAAAGGTATGCGGCTTGCGCTACTGTGTTGCCGTAGGCCCTTGGAAAACCCGTCTAACTTCATAACGCAAGAGGCCCACGCCCGTCAGGTGTAGTGCCTATGGAGAGTACTTCCGCCTTTCGGGACGTGGTAACGACCCGATGTGGGGACTTCCTCTTGATTGCTGTTAGACTTTTAACTTTCCAAGGTTTACGACAACAGCAAACGCGATTCACGTTTTAGCAACGGATCGCTACTACAAAAGTAGTGTTTTTCCCCTAAAGGCTATTGCCCTCCGGCTAAATATTTTACCGTTTCGGCTGTTTTCGTCTCTTTTGAAACGAAACAGCGGATTGCCGGATGCCGACAAAGGCATACCGGCTCTCTTGCGAGGTCGCAATCATCGCGCCGGACCATAAGTCCATCGCCCGTATGTAGTAAGGGAAATGGACTTATCTGCACCGCCTGCGGCCTTGAACGGCCCGCCTCGAACTATCTGCAAATAATGAATCCATACTGAAATTCTTTTGTATATCCGGCGTAAAGATACACTAATATTCGGAATTTCATGCCGACGCGATTAACTCTCTATCAAATCGCCAACCACATTTCACAAGTCGCACTATTCTTCCCAAAAGAATATGTCCCAAAAGCTCCTTGCTCGTGGGCAGGCGACAATTACCTCGCTAACGGATGCCTATACCATCACCCAGACCGTCGGCGAATACATCTTTCCTTCGGATAATGCCGGCAAAATCACGTCCACGGCAGCCGTCGTAACCCGGATCGAGGTTACGCAAGGGAATCAGCCCTTCTCGGCATTTACCATCGGTTCGGTCACGAAGCCGGCGGGGTTCTCTTCGGTCAACATAAACAATACCACTAAAAGCATCACCTTCACCGTTGCCGCCGGTACGACTACGCTGGCCGACCATGGCACGGTGGATATTCCCGTCGTCATTGCAGGAGCGACCTATCATCTTTCATTCGTCTGGTCGAAAGCCCGGGCCGGAGTTGCAGGCGCCGACACCAACCTATTGGACTGGGTGAAGGAGTGGAATACCGGCAAGACGCAGATCGATGCGAATACGGTCATCACCCCGAAGCTCTTTGCCGGGGTGAAGAATGCCGACGGCACTGTCACCGGCACGGCTATCGGCCGATATACTGTAAGTGTCAAAACAGATTCAGGCACGCTCACGACCGAGACGGTCGATGGCATCAGCTGTTTTAAAAACGGACAGAAGACCTTTTTCCTGGATAACGGCGGAAACGCACAACTCGGCCGAGGGGATCAGTTTGTCAAGTATAACGCCGCAACGGGCAAGGTCGAGTTCGGCGCGGGCGTCAGCCTCCTCTGGGCCGGAGCCACTTATATCGACAAGAACGGTATTTTTACCGGAACGCTTTCGGCGACAACGGTAAGTGCAGTATGTCTTGATGCCTCGCAGATCACCTCCGGAAAGGTCTCGGCCGAGCATATCGACGTGACGGCACTCAAGGCGTCGCTTATCACTGCGGATAATATTGAAGCCCTGACGCTTAATGTTGTCCGCGGTAAGGTGGGCGGCTGGTCTTTGGATGCAGATGCGATCTTCCGGGGCACGAAAAGCAATACCCCGGGAGCTTTTACAGCCGCAACCGGAGCCGTCACCCTCGGCTCCACGGGACTGCGGGGATGCAAGTGGCGCTTGGACGCAACAGGTGCCGGGGCGATTGCCGGCGGCAATATCGCGTGGGATGCCGCAGGAAAGGTTGCCTTTGCGAATTCCGTAGCCGTGGCATGGCAAAGCGGCATCGACACGGCGCAGGAACTTGCCCTGGCCATGGCCTTCGGGAAAATGCTTTTTAGGGACCCGACATTTCAGGTCGGAACAAACAACATCAAGGCATACAACAATAACGGAAACGGCACCGTAACGGTTTCACGCGTCGCCAACGCACAAGCTCCAAACGATAGCGGGCAAGTGCTGGAAATCGCCACGTCAGGCGAAGCATCACCGGCCTTCGGCGGTTTTTACTTCGCCAACACTTGCGCAGCGAATAAAATCTTCATCACGCGGATCATCGCCAAGATTCCCGTAGGATTCAAAATCGTTTGGGCTTCAAACTCGATCGGTGTGGGCAGTAAGAGCTGCTGGCTAACCCCTGCCAAAGGTACAGGCAAGTGGGAAGAATATATCTACAAAGTGGTTTGCGGTGCTGAAGGTACATTTCAGACTACAAATTTTTTTTACCTGAATGCGGCATCCGGTGTTACTCTTCCTTTGGTCTGGCAAGTTGCATACGCCACGGTATTCGATATTACAGCAAGTGAGAGGTACACCACAACAATCGATGCCAATGGTATCTATACCGGGTCGCTCACGGCCGGGCAGATCACGGCCGGCACACTCTCTGCGGACCGCATTGCTGCCGGCAGCCTCAAAGCGGAAAAACTGGATGCCGCCAGCATCCGCACGTCGATAATTAATACCGACTATATCAATGGCTTGAATTGCACATTCGTGCGTGGTAAGATCGGCGGTTGGGCGATAGGCGCGGACAATATTACGGCGGGCTCAGTCGGGGCTGTGGGAGCCACACCCATTCAGATACGATCTGCCGCGACGGGTTCCGGATATTGGTTTAACGGAGCATACCGCCCATTGGGCATCGTTTTGACTTGGCATCAAAGCAGTAACGCCGGGCATATCGTTTTAGGGCAGGTTGCAGCGAGTGGCAGCACTGTCAAAACGGGCTTCGTGGGACTCCAAATGATGAGCTGGGACAATTATGAATATTTCTGTCTGTCGGCCAACGCACAACTAAGTGGATCGAAACAAGTTTACAACCGCATTGCCGGTTGGGCTTTCGATCATCAGCGTATCTGGAAAAACAATGTTTCGCTCGGTGCCGATGGCTCTATCGCTAACGGCACGAAATGGAAACTGAATAACGACGGTTCAGGACAAGTCGCATCCGGCAATATCTCGTGGAACGCTGCCGGGGCGGTTACCTTCGCATCATCCGTTTCTTTAAACTGGACGGCGCCGATTAACAATATTACCACGGCTCTGGGCGGCGCATCCTATCCGAAGCTCACGAAGATCACTGCTGAAGGTATCTACACGGGTAATCTCTCGGCTCAGCAAATCACCACTGGCACACTCTCGGCGGACAGGCTCGATGCTGCAAGTATTAAGGCGTCCATTATCAACGCCGAATATGTCGGCGGCCTGAACTGCAACTTTTCTCAGGGAAAAATCGGTGGCTGGACAATAGGTGCATCAACGATTGCTTCCGGGAAAATTGTAATGGACAGCACAACGCGGCGAATTGCGGTATATGGGGCCAATGCAAGCCCTACGACCGGTTGCCGGGTTCAACTGTATTATAACAATGATGATGACTTTGGTTTTTTGGCAACGAATTCCGCCGGAACCCTTATTGCTAAGTTGGGAAGCTACTGTCAGATTGCAGGATGGGATATGAATACCTCTGCCATTTATAAAAACAACGTATCTCTGGGTGCGGACGGGTCATTGTCCAACGGGCAGAAATGGCAGTTGAATAACGATGGTTCAGGACGCATTGCTTCGGGCAATATCTCTTGGGATGTATCCGGTAATGTATCTTTTGCAGCATCGGTGTCGGTTGCATGGTCGGCGGGACTCAACTCCATAACTGCGGCATTGGGAGGTGCTGCGTATCCCAAACTGACCCAGATATCGGCCACGGGCATCTATACCGGAAAAATCAGTGCCGGACAAATCAACGTCGATACGGATCTCGTTGTAGGCGGAAGCTCCTACAACGGTTGTATCTCGGTTCGGGATGCTGCCAATGGAGTCATGGCGACCCTCGACCGTAACGGAATCACGGCCATAAGCGGAAGTATCGGCGGCTGGGCCATCGACGAGGATACGATCAGCGCATCAACACCCTTGTCCGGGCACCGCGTGAACCTCACCTCTTCGGGATATATGTACAACGACAATCCGAGTACGGGAAAGGATTATTGGGGATTGAAATCGGATGGATCGGCAACTTTCGGCTATGGAACGATCTCTTTTGCCAAAGATGGTTCCGGATATATCGCCAACCAGAATATTAAATGGGATGCGGCGGGTAATGTCGAGTTGAAAGGTGTAATCACGGCTACGGGAGGTAAAATTGCCGGATTCACCATCAATGGGAACACACTGTTGAACAATGCCGCAAATTCCTCAATAGAATTTTCATCTCTGCTTGGCCAGGCATCGCTTATTATCAACGGAAACGCTACCGGAGCACTTTTGAGTTTACGCGCCGACAGCAAAAGAACAGGCATATTTATCCAGACATACGCTCCGGGGGCGAAGGGGCTAAGTATCATTGCAAACAGTGGTTCTGATTACGCGATCGAATCTTACGGCCCCGTAATCATGGGACAGCGTTCCACGGAAATTTGGAATGTGCCTGGAGTCCTCTATATCGGAACGAAATATAGCGAAGGGTACAATAACAATCATCGAAAAATCTGGGGTGATGGTGTGAAAATAATATCATTCACTCATATTGGTAGTGGACAATATAAGGTCGTTCACAATTTGCGGCATACAAATTACACGGTCTTTGCCCAGCAATGGTCCAGTAGCAGGTATCATGGCTTTTATAGGCTGATGGAAAGAACTTCGACATACTTTGTCATCCAGAATGTTAGTACTGAAGGAAAGGCAGACAGTTCGGCGTTTGACTTTATCATCTACGGACAAAACTCATTCTAACCCCGGTCTTTTTTTAATGTCCGATAAGCCGACCATTTGCCCTGAAATTCAACGGACATCTTGTCCGATGCCTATTCTTCAAAAAAGAATATGGCAAAAGCGCTTCTGGCCCGTGGGCAAATTACCATCACCTCCCCAAGAGACTCCTATACGTTCACTCAATCTTGTAGCAATTATATTTTCTCGGCCGCCAGTGATGGAGAGATCACCGCTGCCGTATCTGTTACGTCAAAAATCAGTGTTACTCAGGGAGACTTACCAGTAAGTTCATTCCGGATTGGGGACATTGTTCTTCCGCAGGGTTTCTCCGCGGTAGAAATCGATCAAGCCGACAAGAGTATCACCTTCAGCATCGCTGCGAATACCACAACGCTTGCCGATCAAGGCGCAATAGATATCCCAGTGATCGTGGCCGGCACGACATACCACCTCTCGTTCGTTTGGTCGAAGGCCAAGGCGGGCGTTTCAGGCACAGACATCAAGCTACTGGACTGGGTAAAGGAGTGGGATACGAATCGCACACAGATCGATGCAAATACGGTCATCACCCCGAAATTGTTCGCGGGTGTGAAGAATGCCGACGGCACGATCACCGGCACTGCCATTGGCCGCTATGCCGTGAGCGCCAAAACCGACTCCGGAGTCCTCGTATCCGAAACAGTCGACGGGATCAGCGTCTTCAAAGACGGCTATAAAACATTTTGTCTCGATAACAGCGGAAATGTCCAACTGGGACGCGGAGATCAGGTTATCCGCTATGACGCTACTACGGGAAAGGTCGAGTTCGGCACAGGTGTGAGCCTTCTATGGGTTGGTGCCACTTATATCGACAAAGACGGTGTTTTCACGGGAACACTATCAGCCACAACAATCGCAGCCGTTCAGATAAATGCTTCGCAAATCACTGCCGGTGTTATAGATGCGGATCGTATAAATGTTGAGAGCCTCAAGGCGTCGATACTTACGGCCGGCAACATCGAGGCGCTGGAATTAAATGTGACCAAAGGTACAATCGGCGGCTGGACGATTGACCAGAACTGCATCTACCGGGGAACAAAAACGGATATCGGCCTGCGCTTTACTCCCGACATCAAGAGTATGACTATCGGTATGGCTGGAATTCGGGGAAACATGTGGCGGCTGGACTCCATCGGCACAGGATCGCTGGCCGGCGGAAAAATATGGTGGGACATCGCCGGAAATGTTGTATTTGACAAGTCCGTATCGGCAACTTGGGAAAAAGGCATCGATACGGCCAGCGAGCTTGCCCGGGCGATGGCCTTTGGCAAGATGCTCTTCCGTGATCCGACATTCTCATCAGGATTAAACGGCATTATGCCTTATAATACCACAGCAAACAGTAATGTAACCATTGCCCGTGTGGTTAATCCCGATGTACCAAACGACAGCGGACAGGTAATCGAAGTAGCTACGACGGGTGAAGCCTCGCCGGGGCTTGGTGGGTTTAGTTTTCATAATCGTTCCGCCGCGAACAAGATTTATATCACGAGACTCATTGCAAAGATTCCCGTCGGATATACGCTCGTATTCGGCACCAACCTCATAGGAACAAATGGTTCCCATAAATTCCTAACATCTCCCGACGGAACTGGAGAATGGGAAGAATATGTTATCAAGGTAAAATGCGGCAACTCCGGCACGTTCGAATCCACAAATTATTTTTACCTGTCTGCTTGTGACAGTGTTGTTTTTCCTGTTGTTTGGCTGTTGGCCTATGCCACAGTATTCGATGTAACTTCGTGCGAGAAGTATGTTACAACAATCACTGCAGAGGGCATTTACACGGGGTCGATCACCGCAGGCCAGATCACCACGGGATTTCTTTCTACTGACCGTATAGCCGCCGGAAGCATCAAGGCCGAAAAGCTGGATGCTGTGAGCATCAAAGCATCGATCATCAACGCCGATTACATCAACGGCCTAAACTGCACCTTTACCAAAGGTACAATCGGCGGCTGGACAATCGGCGCAGATAATATCACAGCCGGGGAAATTAACGGTGTGGGAGCAACGCCCATTCAGATTCGGACAGCAGCATGGGGCTCGGGACATTGGTATAATGGCATGTATCGTCCTTATGGTATTACGATGACTTGGCGCCAATACAAAAATGCAGGGCATTTCGTTTTTGGTCAGATCGCTGCGGCGCCGGATGCTGTTAAAACGGGTTTCGTCGGTATACAGATGATGGATTCGGAGAGCCGGGAATATTTCTGCCTGTCGTCCAATGCCACTCTTTCCGGGGACAGAGAAGTGTATAATTCGATTGCCGGCTGGCGATTCGATGAAGCGAAAATTTGGAAGAACAGCGTTTCGCTCGGTGCCGACGGATCTATTACAAACGGAGCGAAATGGCAATTTAATAATAACGGTTCGGGATATGTAGCTTCGGGCAATATCTCTTGGGATAGTATTGGAAATGTTACCTTCGGATCGTCGGTTTCCGTGAGCTGGGAAAGCGGGATTTCGGCCGCCAAGGAACTGGCACATGCGATGGCGTTTGGGCGGATGCTTTATCGGGTTCCGGAGTTCTATGCCAACGGCAGCATAAACTATAACAGTACGAGCAATTATGGAAGTAATGCGGTACGTTCGATAGAGGCTGTCGCCGGATGCCCCAATAGTACAGGCTATGCACTGAAGTATGTCGCAACAGCATGGACTTCTCCAGCCGAGATGCGTGTCGGAGGCTTTTACTTCGGGAATATGAGCCGCGCCAACGCTGTTTACGTCGTAAGGCTCATTGCTCGAATTCCAGCTGGGCGGAGCATACAGAATTACCACAACCAATTCGGTACGGGAGGCGTTAGCAAATGGCTGACTTCAAATGCTGGTACCGGCAAGTGGGAAGAATATATTTGTAAAGTTACCTGCGGCGAGAGCGGCAGTTTTTCTTGGATAAACTATTTTGCGCTGACCGGCGGCGTTGCACCTACGGCAGCAGCTCCGGTAATTTGGTATATTGCTTATGCCACCGTTTTCGATGTTACTTCTTCGGAGAAATACACTACGACCCTCGATGCAAACGGGATTTACACGGGAACGCTGACCGCCGCTCAAGTCAATGCCGTCGCTATCAATGCCGGCAGTATCACCACCGGGACGCTCTCTACCGACCGCCTTGCCGCCGGTAGCATCCGAGCCGAAAAACTCGATGCAGCCAGTATCAAGACATTAATTATCAACACCGAATATATAAACGGGTTGAGTTGCACATTTGTACGGGGCAAGATCGGCGGTTGGACAGTCGGAGCATCGACCATCACAGGCAACCACCTCGTATTGGACAGTGCGAATAGGCGTATCGCTGTTTTCGATAGCGCTTCCAGTCAAGTGAGTGGAAAACGGGTGCAGTTATACTATAACAATGATGCGGATTTCGGGGTTTTCGCCACCGATGCTGTTGGAAAGTGTGTGGCAAGTTTGGGATCAGCAAACATTATTGCAGGTTGGAACGTCACTACGAACAGCATTTGGAAGAACAGCGTATCGCTGGGCGCCGACGGCTCGATCTTCAACGGTTCGAAGTGGAAACTCGGCAACGACGGTTCGGGGGTACTGGCGTCAGGCAACATCTCATGGAACGCCGCCGGTGCCGTGACCTTCTCCAGCGCGGTATCCCTTCAGTGGAAAAACGACATCGAGGCGGCCAAAAGCAACCGCTTCGGCTATCGTTATTACAAGCAGATCGTCATCAACGGTGAGTCCTCGAAATATTATCCGGTCGTTTTCAAAGGTGGCGACCAGACTGTCAAGCGCGACCTTCTGATTCGACGCGCATATAACGAGAAGGCTCCTTCGGACTGGAACAACGGCAGCACGACGCACATGGGAGGGTTGAGTTTGTTGATTAAAGTAAACTTCGGAGGTTGGGGCGGCACGGCTTATTCGTGGGATATCTACGAATTTGCAGAGACCTACTCCCGCACGTTTGCTGGAGCTATCCATTGCGGTAACTGTTGCATGTTCGCCGTCTTTTTACGTGGCGGTGGAGCTACGGGCGCCGTGTATCACCTCTATTCGGATCAACCCATCGAAAGCACCTTCTTGAGTCCTTCGCCGATACCTCCGGCACCGCAGATTGCCTACAACTCGGACCTGATCTTCCAACAAGGGAGCTCGCTTGCCAATGCTCCGGCTCCGCGCACGCTCACGTCCGAAGTTGAAAATGAGATCCGCCGCCACCGTTTTATTACCTTGGCACAGGGTAGCGACACCACACTCAAGGAACATCCGCTGACTTATATTGGTGCCACTGGAATCTATACGGGCACAATCCGCGCTAATCAGGTGCAAGTAGATTCTGCTCTCGTCGTGGGCGGCAGCACTTACAATGGCAGTATCTCTGTACGGGATGCCTCAAACAATGTTAAAGTTACGCTCGATCGCACCGGCATCAAGGCGGTTGCGGGTTCAATCGGCGGCTGGAACCTGTCCGCGTCGCAGATATACTCCGGGTCTGTCATCCTGACGAGCGGCGGATCGATCACCAACGGAAACAGATGGAAACTAAATTCGGACGGTTCAGGCCAAATGGCAAATGGCAATTTATCGTGGGATACTGCCGGAAAACTTACCGCCATAGGTGGTAATTTTAAGGATGTTACCATACAAGGCACTATCCGAAGCGCTTTCGTGTTGAATGATCCTTCATTTTGGATTGGTGGCAGCGACAGCTCACAGGTAGACCCGCGACACTATGATAATGTCGTGGTCGTACGCGGCTCATGGAATGAGAATATCAACCTTCCGTGGACCCTCGACCAAAGCGGCCGTAGGATATGCTTACTCAACTACATGTGGCATAATGCAATAACGCAAGGATATATGGACCTTACAGCTCCTTCAGGGAAATATTTTTATGAAGACGGAATACAAAAAACGACACTCACATTTTCTCGGGAATTGATCGAACTAATAGGATTTGGCGACGATTTAACATTCTGGGGCTGGATCGTACTCAACCGACGGGATGTTGGCACCGAATATAAATACGGCTCCTTTCAACAGGTTCTGGCCCAGGGAACCGTAACATGCACTTCTACATCCAGCGCTACTATTAAATACAAAACTTTCGATGGAAAAACCATGTCTGTCCGTAAATCAGGACAGGGAAATTTCTTTGTCTATATGCCATGGGCTATAGCTGTGGATAAATACATGGTTATGCTCACTGGCCGAACATGCACCGTTCAAAATACACCCATTTACGCCAGTATCCGAAATCAATATACAACCTATTTCCAGGTTACAACACAGGACGATTCCAGTGTCAACGAAGGGTCGTTCAATTTTCAGATAATAAGTATGGGCGACTTCAAATAATCTCGAATCGCTACAACATAATGCCCAGAAGGTTTCTATTCCTTATTAAACCACATTGAAATATGAACATTCTAAAAACTATGGTAACACGCACGGCGGAAGAGACTACCGCACACGGCATTTTCAATCTGGAGTACACCGTTTCGGACAATGTTCTGGAGCGGGTCTCCACTACGATCCGTAAAGCCGGGGGCGACGGGATACAGGGAGAGTATCTGGGCTCTATCGTTTACGAAGTGTCATCTGTCAACCTGAATTTTATGAACATGGGGGCTTCTTTCGCTCCGTTGGTGGAAGATTTCGAGCAGTTGCTCCGGACAATCCAGACCAACGTTGCAGAGCAAGCCGCCTGCAAAGAATAAATCACATCCTGAAAAACGTATGGAACTGACAATTAAAGACCGGTTGTATATCCCGGCAATCTTTCCCAAGGAGGGGAACTACAAAGACTTCAACAACAAAAAAGAGATCCGCAACAAGATTGAGATCAGCGCCCGCGAACGCGAAGAGATCGGCCTGCACGAGAACAAGGAGAACGGCCGTATCGAGTGGGATAACGAGAAGGAGATTCCGTTCGCCGTGGAGTTTTCCGAAGCTGAAATGGAATACCTCAAGCGTGCCTGCGAAAAAATTTCGGACGAGAACCTGCCCGATGATATGTGGGAAACCGTCACCAAACTCTACGACTCCGGGAATGCCTAAAACTATTCACCGCACCCCGCTCTAATCTTTAACGGAGCGTTCCCCGGTCGCTCCGGTATGGCGGCCGGGGATTCTTTTTACAGTATGGCCAGACAAGATATCAGCATGGACCCCGCCCACGGAGAGGTGGAAACCACGGACAACCTCGTAAGCAAGGTTATCTGCGGTTTCAGTGTGCTGGAAGCCCAGGCCGGTGAGGATAATGACAATGCGATTTTCTGTGAAATCGCGCTGCCGTCCGCCATGGCGACACGCTGCTGGGACGGTGCGGAGATACATGTCCGCATTTCCTATGTAGCAGACGAACGATTTCTGAAAGTGCGCCTGCGTACCGACGGCGGAGCCGGAACCCCGGAATATCGACTGAATCCCGAAACCAATCGACCTTGGTACAATGTAGTTTGGGATCGTGGAGACAGCCTGACGCCCGTCCGGATGGCGGAGGTTTGGAGCTGCAACTGCCAGGGATGCTTCAACATGGTACTTCAGGGTAGTTCATTGGTACTTTACAGCGGAGATGAAACTGACTTTACGATCCGCCCGGCTCTCGGTCAGAATGAGGTGTTCCTGCTGAAAGCCTTCGCAGGTAACCTCTACCAGTTTCCCACAACGGGTGTCGGCCTCATCGAATTCCTGCACGGGAACTTTGAGAATACAGGGCTGGCCGCAAAGCTCCAAAAAGAATTTACGGAGGACGGAATGATAATCCATAACGCGTACATGGACTCCGCTACCGGGGAGTTGCATCTGGATGTAGTAGAAAAAAATGGGTAAATACACGGTTACCGCAGGACAGTGCATCTATGACATAGCCCTGCATCTATACGGTTCTATCGAGGGGATCACCGACCTGCTGATCTCGAACCCTGCGCTGTCGCTGGAAGATACCCTGCGCAGCGGGCAAGAGCTAATCTATTCGGATGATTTCGAGATCAACAGCGACGTGGTAGCCTGGTATCGCAATAACGCCATCAGCCCCGCCGGCGGAGAACACAGCGTCTATCCCAAAGAGTTCACACTTCCGCTTTTGGCCGAGATCCGCGTGGAGGCATCGCATACCGCTTGTACACTGACCCTTGCCGGACTCGGGGAGCTGGAGGTCGACTGGGGCGACAACAGCCCTGCGCAGCACATCCTCCTGTCCGGTGAACAGTCCGTGGTTGGCCATACTTTCGACAATACCGTAGCGGCAGCCCGGCGCATACGTCTGTTCGGCGCCCCTGTCCTGCAAATGCTCAACCTCACGGGGATGCACCCGACGGCTATTTTTCTCTTCCGGCGTCTTCACACCGAACGCTTCACATTGGAGAATGCCCGGCTCGACCTGTCCTTCATGTCGTTGCTCGCGGATGTACGCATGATCGACCTGGACGGCACTGTCACGAGCAGCCTATTGCCCCTCTTGCCGTGCAAGTCCCTGATGAGCCTCGGGCTGAATACCGAAACCTTGAACCATGCAACGATAGATCATTACCTGATCGCCCTTGTGGAGCAGTATTACGGGCGCCGCAACTGCATGATATGCCTGCTGGCTGAGCCCTCGGGGGAATACCGCGAACCCTTGCGGGATGAGAACGGTCGCTATATCCTCACCTCGGGCATGGAGGCCGTGTGGGTGCTAACCCATGAAGAGAGCTGGAACGAGGCGGATGTATGGCGGATCGTCATCTGCGGCCGTACCTACAGCTACCAACGAGAATAACGAATCCCGATATGAGCAGAACGATAAAGCAGATATACGAGGAGGCTGTAGTCGAGCGGAACAAGCGCATGGAACTCGCCGAGTTCTCCAGCGACTCGAAGCTCTCCATCCTGAACGGCATTACGTGGGTGGTATCGGCTGCGATATACAGTTTCGAGTCCCTGCTGGATGTCTTCGCCGTGGACATCGCCGAAGTCATCAACACGCGCGTCAACGGAACCCCTGCCTACTATGCGAACGCTTTATTGCAGTACCAGCAGGGAGACGAGCTGACCGTACGCGAGGACGGGCTGGCATTCGGGTATGCTTCGGTAGATGAAAGTAAACGGACGATCACACAGGTCTCTTACGTTGAGAGTACGGATGACCAGAACTTGGACAGCAAGTTGATCCTGAAGGTCGCTACGGGTCCTCGCGGAAAACTGGAGGCCATTCCCGCAGAAGATCTGGTGCCGATTACAGCCTACATCAACCGGCTCAAATTCGCCGGAACCCGGCTTCAGGTGGTCTCACTGCCCGGCGATGTGCTGGTACCCCAACTGACGGTCTATTACGATGGGGCCGTCACCGAACATGAGATGTATACGGCCATCGAACAGGAACTGGCCAAGTATATCATGGAAGTAGACTTCGACTCCACAGTCTATGTCTCTAAGGTCATCGAAGTGATCCGCCGGGCCACGCATGTTACCGACGTATGGATCGACGAGGATGCCGTTCCCGAACAAGGAGTCTTTCTGGCTTCATACGACGATGACGGGCACCTGACCGCGCCGCAGAAAGTCGCACGCATGACGCACACCACCTCGGGGTATCTGCGGGAGTCGACAGGAAAGGATATCGAATCGACGCTGCCGACGTTCCGGCAGTCGCTCAAACTCATCGTAGATCATGGCCGGGCGGTATAAACTATCGACAGACAGGCTGGTGAACCGGCTGTTGCCGCACTACCTCTCGGGCCGGCGCTTTATCCTGGCCGTGCAGAGCTTTCTGTATCCCTTGCAGAGCCTAAACGACCGCTTTGTGGCTTTTGCCCGCGAGAAGCATATCGAAGCCCGCATGACCAGCCAGGTGATCTATTTCGAGTGGTATCTGAACCACCTGTTCAGCTGCTACTTCGTCGACCCAAAACAACGGATCGTCCTTTCCGACAGCACGTCATTAGGCGTCGACCTGTATCACGAGGGAGCCGAAGGCGCACGCCCCTATACCGTTTGGTATCAGGGGGAACAGGTCGCGGTGGACGACCCGGCCGAAGAACCGCGGCCGATGTACCTCAAAGGCGAAGACAAAGCGATCAACCAAGTGAGCTTCGTGGTCAACGTCCCGACGGTAATTATCTCCCAGCGGGAAATGGCCTCGATGCTCTCTTATGCGGTAGAGAAATACCGCACGGCAGGAAAGACTTACCTGATACGGATCGGAGAGACGGAAAATGAACAGTAACCCAACGATACTATGAAAGAATATGTAGCAGAGACCGGCGGCCGCTATACTTACGCCGACGATGTGCTGAGCCTTCAGGATCTGGCCCTGAGCATGACGGCCCTGCTGGAGGGATGCTCGGATATGATTCTCTCGGGTTGCGAGGTGACAGGGGCCGCGATCGCTCCGGGCTACCTGTGGCTTGGGGGCAAGGTGCGCCGCTACGAAGGGTGTGCCGCTGCCTCGTTCCCGTACTATATCTATGAACATAACGTGACCGAGTCCGTTACCTACGCCAAGCAGGTCAACAAGCGCGGACGCATCAGCTACATGGCCGTAGGCGGAACATCCGTGCCCGATACTAAAGATGCCGTGACGGATGCGCTGCCCCGGTTCATTGAAATTACGGCAGAATACGCACCGCGCCTGCGGGACAAGTTTTTCGGGAAGTATGCCGTGCTGCTGGAGCCCTTGCGGGGACAGGCGGTGCAGAAGGATCTCGCCGTGGCCGGGAAGTTCTTGGCCGACAAGGAGGTCGAGTCGAAAACCGCACTGGTGGCTTCCGGCACGAATGGATACAGCCTGCGGCAGAAGATCACCGCAGCCGGAGCCGCGTCGCTGGGCCTCTACCGGGAGTCGGCATTGCTATGCGAGATAGCCTTGAGGCCGGACGGAATACTGTCCCTGACGAAGAACGGGAATTTGTTGGCTACGCTCTCCAGTGAAGGACTGGCGTGTCAGAATGCCGCGCTCACTTCGGTTAGCGTCGGAACATTGCGTATTTTCGGCGGTCAGCTCTTCAACGTCGGGGACAACAACGACCAGGGTGCAGTGAAGATCAACTACGAAGGGTACGAACAGGGAGTTACCCGTTACCGGAATTTCGAAGTCTACGACGGTCGCCGCTGCACGGTGCCGCTGCTCAAGGTCGACGGGGCAACCCGTACGACTGCCGTGGACGGAAAACTTTGTGTAAGCAATGTTACGCAAGGAATCGTCCTCAAACATCCGTATCTCAAGGGTAACGCCCATCTTACTGGAACCCTTTCTTGGCAGGACAGCAACGATGAGTTGATGGCCGCAGTGGGTTTCGCTTCGGCCGACACATTCGATTTCTCCATCACCAGCCTCATCGGCAACCTCGTGCTTCAGCCTAAAGAATATGTCGACATACAGGGAACCTTGCGGGTGAACGGAAACGATATTGCCACCACTTACATGACGCAAACCGCGTGTGCAGAGGCTTTCAGTCACAAAGTGGACAAAGTCGACGGGAAAGGGCTCTCGGCGGAAGATTTTTCTTCCGGGCATAAAAAAAAGCTGGATTCCATCTCCACGTCGTCGATTGCTTCAGGCGGTGAAGGTTATGTGACGGCCAAGGATGCCAAAGCGACATTGGAAGGCAAGCTGGGCTGCGGAAATAACCTTTCCGACGTATCGGATGCGGCTGCAGCCCGTGTCAACTTGGACGTCTACTCGCGGCCGGAAGCCGGGAAGCTGTTCCTGACTGTTACCGGAGGGCTGCAGGAGCTGGTGAACCTCACGGCCGAAGAGGTGAACGGCCTCACGGCGGAGGAAGCTGCGGCGCTTAAAGCCTCGAAGCAAGCGGCCGTTAGGAATACGATTGATGCCGAGCTGAAAGGAACGGGCGACAAGAAACTCGCCAAGGAACGGAATTTGGCCGACCTGCTCGACATAGCACAGGCTCGGCGCAATATCAGTGTTTATTCGGCATCGGAAGTCGACAAACTTTTGGCCGGAAAACTGGGTACGGACGGAGCCTACGGCGGGGAAATCTTCACACCGGGGCTCAAGGCTAAGCTGGAAGCGATCAAAAGCGGGAATTTCAACTATACTGACGCTGAGGGAACCTCGCATGCACAGACCGAGGGTTATGTTACTACCAGCCAAGTCGTCCGTGAACTTGCCAGCAAAGCCCCACTGCTGATGGACGGTTATGACATTGCCCAGCGGCAAAGCATCGCCACCAACCTGGGAATTTACACCCAAGATCAGTCCGATGCACGCTTTGCATCGCTGGAAAGCCTCTTTCAGGATTATATCACCTATCTGGTAAAACAGGGCAAAACCACAGCACAGGCCCAGCAGATCCTGCGCGAGAAGTTCGATGTATTCTCCAAGAAAGAGATCACGGATGCTTACCTGCGAAAAGACGGACGGCTGGGGGATCTTTTATTGCCCAATACAGATGCTAAGAAGCAGGCTTGTAATGCTCTGGGAGCAGCCTTTGCCGCCGAATATCAGCCACGCCTGATAGACACGGGATGGCTCCAGATGCAAAATTCCGGAAACAGTACGGATGCCAGCCGGCTTTTTGTCCGTCAGATCGGTGATATAGTCTCCGTACAGGGGCAAATCAATACGGCAAAACGGGACGGCAGTAATAACGGCGGCACGCTGGCTATTATCCCGAATCAAGTTCAGCCTCCACGTTACGGACTGCGTAAATCGATGGCCGATTTCAACGATGACCACAAATATAACAGAGGCGCTTCCTTTTTTATCGACGGAGGCTCGCGTAAGCTGACTTTGAATGAAAGCGGCTGGTATAACGTGTGGACTAATATTCATTTTACATACTTCACATAAAGACAATTATGAGCAAAAAAATCAATGTATCCCGTGATTTGGAAAGCCGTGCAAAAATCGCTTTCGAGCATATTTTTCGTATGCCGCAGAAGACGATACCGCAACCTGTAGAATCTGTTGAATCCCCAAAAAAGGAAGAAGATGCCCAGAGCCCAGAAGAGATTCGGCCGGAGGCTGACCAAAGCTCCGGCAGTACAGAGAAACCGAAAAAAGCAGGACGGGCGCCCAAAAGGGACCCTCAAGAGGTATAGGTTCGACCAGACGCGCCTGGGCTTCATGCTCCGCTACGAAGTTCCGGTGGTCTACGGCGTTCTGATGAATCTGCTACCGTTCTCCTACTGGCCGGAGCCACCTTTCGAAGTGGTCAAGGCCGTATGTGAGGCATCCGGAGACCCTTCGCTGAAAAAGCCGAAGTTCTACCGCTATCTGGAAGAGTATCGTCGGACGGGGCTTTACTGCCGTCGTCCCAAAAAACTGACTCCCGAGCGCAGGGAATATTACCAGCGTATCCGGACAAAGAAGCTCGCGCGTTATGTGGAGCAAAACCGTCCACGTATCGATGCGGTCCGGGAGTCGGAAGTTTTTAGAAACGTTTTTGACACATCGCCACAAAGACGTAGAAACAAGTGAGATAAAATATTTCTTGAAAACATATTTTTCGGAATTTGGTTGACAAGGAAGCTGTCCTTATTTTTGTAAACGCTTCGGTGGTGATTTTCCCGGAGCAACTTCCATAAGTGAATCATCCCCAATCCGGGGATGTCCGTAGAGAAGAAATAAAGGCATCCTGCCAGCATTACTTCTCAAGATTAATTGATCCGGAGCGGTGGAATTATTTATCCCGCATTTGTCTCCAAGTTTATCAAGTGAATGTAGGGCGATGGCAACCGAACCGCGCTCTATCCTATGTTAGATTGTGCTTCGGCAGTATTTAACAATCGCATTCCTATTTCTATGCAAGAAGACAATTTCGAGGGACAAACCGCCCAGATGGACGGACTCTCTGTGGAAGACCTGTTCATGGGTAGCCAAGAAACCTATGCCCAGGCCCAGCAGCGGGCGCTGGAAGAAAACCGCTCATTCGCCAAGACGGACTATTTCCGTATGGACAAATTCGGTGTCTACCGCCTGCGGGTGCTGCCTATCGCACCCAACACGGATGGAACGGCAGCACGACCCGGCTACGAGTTCCCCGTACACCAGCTCCTGCTGGAGATCGAACGTCCCGCTGCCGGAGCCGGTAAAACTTCGTCGATGTACGTCACCGTGACACGCGCCACGGATGCAGGCTTCTCAGTTGACCTGATCGACACCTATCGCAAGGCAGCCGTGGAGGCCGCCAAAGCGCAGGGCGACGACGACCTGGCCGAGAAGATCGGCGGCGGCAGCTTCGGCGGCGGCCTCAAGTACGGCTATGGCCATGCCATGTATGTGTATGATCTGAACGAACGAGCAAAAGGGCTGATGCTTCTGACTCTGTCACACAGTCAGTTCAAAGACCTCGATGAACGGAAGTTCAAACTTTGGCAGAAAAAACTCGCCAAGAATCCCAGCTATCCCTGTCCGATATCCTCGGTCTACAACGCCTATCCGGTAGAGATCGAGAAGAAAAAGAACGGCGCCAAGACCGAATACACGATCGGCATTGACAACGAATCCGACACGGATGTGCTTTCGCGCGACGAGCTTTCGGCTCTGCTGGCAGCACCCCGTATCCCGGAAGTAGTTTACCGCTACTCGCGCTACCACTTCGAGGCGTGCATCGAGTTCCTCAAGCAGTGCGATGTGAAGTACGGACTGAACCTGATGTCCGACGAGTTGATGCAGCAGACTATCGAGCAACTGCGGAACGAATTACCCAAGGACGACACCAGTTCCTTCTCGTTCGACAAACGATCGAAGGAGAATAAGGAAAACGCGGCATCCGAGAGCAGCGCCCTGACCCTCGACGGTCTCTTCGACCGTTACGAGGAGTTGGAGGCGAAGAACTTGGGTGACAAAACCGAAGAGGGTCAGGAGCTACGCGCCATGATACGCACCTACATCGAGCAGGAAAAGCTGCCGGTGCGCGTAACTCGGTCGACGACCAACCGCGACCTGTTGGAACAGATCGAAGCAGCTCTTCAGGGGCCTGTACCCGGGGCTCCAGAACCGCAGGAAGAGAGTGTCGAACAGGATAGGCCGCGCCGCAGATAGCGGAAAATGACAATGGTAATCAGAGGGCGTGCCGCACCCGGTACGCCCTTTTTATCCCTTTAAGCCATGCCAAAAGAACATTTTCCGTGTCTTCTATTGCTGAATGACATTCATATATCCAAGGACAACATCCCGGAGTTTACTGCCAACTGGCAGGAGGCGCTCGATATATGCCACCGGATGGATGTCCACGAGATCGCCCTGGGCGGCGACCTGTTCCTCTCTCGCGCGGCACAAAGCCTCGATGTACTGCTGGCCGTGCATGACGCACTGCTCTCGGCGGCCGAGAGCGGTATCCGCGTAGTGATGGCCGAGGGCAACCACGACAAGGTGGATCAGGAAGATTTGCGCGGTTACTGTCATGTCTTCGACCAACACCCCAATGTGTTGGTTGCCGACGACTACCTCTCCCTGCCGGCTCCCGAAGGGCAGCATTTTATCCTTCATCTGGTCAGTTATTTCCCCGAGGACGGCAGTTTCTGCGATAAGCTGGAGTCCGTCAAAAAAAATGCACTACAGCCGGAAAAACTTAATTTCTTATACATACATGAAGGTATAAATGGCGCCTTGAGCCAACCCAATAACAAGGAACTGCCGGCCGATATTTTTGCAGACTTCGACAAGGTGTTCGTGGGGCATTATCACAACCGAACGATCATTCCGAAGACCCGAATCGAGTATATCGGTTCTTCCCGCCAGCACAATTTCGGCGAAGATGAGGAGAAAGGCTACACGGTACTCTACAATGACGGGGAGCATGAGTTCATCCGTAATCAGGTCAACACCCGCTACCGCACGTTCGATGTGCCGCTGGAAGAGGCCGGCATCCACCTCGCAGACCAACTCGAAGAGATCCGCGCCGAGGGGCGCTATAAGGTTCGCGTGAGGGTACACTGCTCCCCAGAACAAGCTGCCGGCATCGACCGTACAAAACTGTTGGAAGCCGGAGCTTCCAAAGTGGAGATTACCACGGCGGAGTCTCATCCGACCAAGATTACATCGACGGAGCTCTTCGATCGCTACGACAAGGGGAAAATCCGCGAAAGCTACGAAGAGTTCTGCCGCGAACGCCGGATCGAAGATCCCGAACTGGGTATCATTTATCTATCTCAAATTGACGGAACATGTGGAGACTAAATAAAATCGAAGCCCGGAACCTCTGTACGTTCCGGCAGATGGAATATGCGCTTTCGCAGGGAGTGACGACCCTTGTTTTCGGCGACAACCACGACAACGAGAGCCAGCGCTCGAACGGCTCGGGCAAGAGCGCCCTGATCGAGGCCATCGCCCTGATCCTGACGGGCAGCCCCTTGCGAAAAGTCCGCGCCGAAGAGATTATCAACGACGGAGCTGAAGAATGTTTTCTGTGCGGAGTGCTGACCAATACGGCCACCGGCGAGGAACTGATAGTGGAACGTACGCTCTCGCGTAAGGGGCCGTCTACGGTCGTACTGACCCTCGGTGGTAGGCCCGTAGCACAGCCCGGAGTAGATGCGGCCAACCGTTATGTACTCGAAAAACTGGGCATCAGCAAAGAGGAGGTTTACAACAATTTCGTACTCTCGAAATACAAGTATCAGGAGTTTCTGAGCGCCTCGGACAGCCAGAAGAAAGAGATCATCAACCGTTTTTCCAACGGGGTTCTTGTAGACCAGGCCATCGACCGTGTGGCCGGGGATATGGCTCCCATCGAGCAGCAGGCCCGGCAGGAGGAATTGGAAGTGGCGGCCATCCAAGGACGTATCGACATTCTCCTGGAGCAGATCCATGCCGAAGAAGACGCTAAAAACGAACGGGAACGTACGCGGGCCGAACGCATCGCCGCGACCGAAGCCGCCATGGTGGAGAAACGGTCGCAGATACGTGCCAAGCGGGAGCAGGCCGATGCGTTGGCCGCCAGGATGCCGGCACTCGACAAAGAAGATGGACGGCTGAGGGAGCTGGAGAAAGGCGAAGGGTCCCTGGAAGCCTGTCTGATGGGTATCGGCTCGGTACTCGCACCTTTCGGAGTTATTCCGGGTGATTGGGCCGCGGTCATCGCGCAGAAGAAAGCGGCTGTGGCCACAGAGCAGCAGCACCTCGAAAATCTGGAAGAGCAACGCGAAGCCGCTATCAGGAAGTCCGACCAGCGGGCGAAGATGCACGAGACGATCAGAGAGCAGTTCCGGGCCTTCACCCTCGATGTCGACAGTCGCCGCGAAGCATTCGAGGCACGTATGACGGAGCTCGAACAGAGCGACCGCAGACTGACGATCGAAGTTGCCTCCCAGCGGCAGCAGAAGCTCCTGCTCACGAGGGCCGTGGAGAACTTGCAAAACAAACTTTCAGGTACGATTGTCTGTCCCCGCTGCCGGCATGAATTCCTCGTGTCCGACCAGACTTTCGATGTTGAACAGGGCAAAGAGGAGTTGCAACAGAAAACCGGAGAGCTACAGCAGCAGTCCAAACGGCTGGCAGATACTTATGCCGGCCTCAAGCAGATCGACGCACAGCGCGATACGATCCGCGGTTCGCAGGAAGAACTCTCGGCAGAGGTTGCCCGGTGGAAGGAGCGTGTTACCGAAGCCGAAGATCAGGCGTATGCAGCCCATACGGAGTCCGAACGTCTGGGGCGTGCCCAGCGGCAGGTCAAAGATACGATTGAGGAACTTACGGCAGGCATCGAAAGCGTACGCCGTAAGATGTTCGACGAAGCGTTCGACCGGCTCGATACGATCGGCCGGGGCTGGGAACGGGACCGCGAACATCTGTTGGCGGAAGTTGCAGCAGCCGAAGGCGCTCTTGAAACGCTGGACGAGAATCTCTATGAATTGCAGCAGAACCGGGATACGACAGCCAAGCTCCGCGAATCGTTGAAGACCTATCAGGCCCAGAGCCGGGAAGCCCTTATTCGCAAAGAAGCCACCGACGAAAAATTACAGCGTCTGCGGGAACAACAGGAGCGTTTCGCTCAGTTCAAGACCTATCTGGCCAACACCAAGATCGAGGCGTTGGGCTGCATCACCAACGAATTTCTGGAAAGTATCGGGAGCGACATCCGCATCCGCTTCTCGGGATACACGATGCTCAGAAGCGGTAAGGTGCGGGAGAAGATCTCGATCTCCCTGATGCGCGACGGCATTGACTGCGGCAGCTTCGGAAAGTTTTCCGCGGGCGAAGCGGCCCGGGTGAACCTGGCCACGATCCTCTCGATGCAGAAACTCGTGAATGCCGGTTGTGAAGCTGATAAGGGTCTTGATCTGCTGGTCCTCGACGAGATCGTCGAGGCGGTGGATGAGGACGGCCTGCAGGCTATGTTCGGAGCCCTGAACCGGCTCGGGATTACAGCGCTGGTCGTGAGCCATGGCAATATTGCAGAATCGTACCCCTATAAGCTCATCATACGCAAAGAGAATGGTATTTCGAGGATCTACTGCTGAAACCCCGACACGGGAACAGGTGCTGGCGCTCGATATAGCCACGCACTGTGGATACTACTCGGTACATGAGTCCGGGACATGGAACTTTACCGAGAGCCTGCGACGCAACGGAAACAAGATGCACAAGGACTTCCGGGACACGCTGATGACCTTCATTACGCAGCATGGTATCCGGCAAATTGTGGCTGAAGATGTGAACGTGAACAATCACTTCTTCGACATGCGGCGCCTGTCCGAGTTAAGGGGAATTCTCTTCGAGGTGTGCGATGAGTTGGATTTGCCCGAACCGGAATTCGTCAACGTAGCCACCCTGAAAAAGTGGGCCACGGGCGACGGCCGGGCGGACAAGGCCAAGATGATGCAAGCCTGCATCGACCACTATCATTTCACACCGCAGGATGACAACACGGCGGATGCCTGTCACCTGTTCTACTATTACATCCGCAAGCATCGTATTTAGCTATAATTAAAATTATGAAGCCTGATATTCAGGGCTGTATTCAAATACAGCCCTACCCATTTGACGCCGCAGAGCTGACAGATTGCAGAATAGATTATTCCGTAATTAATGTCAGCATGCGATGGAACCGAACGATAAATCTTTAGATCCCGAATCGGTTCGTCGACGCACGGCCTTATTCCACAAATATGTGTGGCCGCATCGCAACCTGATATATTCACTCTGCATCCGCTACTCTTACTGCCAGGAAGATGTGGCAGACAACTACAATGAGGTTCTCGTCAACTTTTTCAAGTACATGGATACCTACGATCCCCAGCGCTCAATCCAAACATGGCTGCATATCGTGACCAAACGCTTCGTCGCGGATCTGAATCACAGGAATAGTCAATTTAAGCGCAGCGACGACATAGATGTTCAGCAGATAACCGGTAACCTTCTCTCCGAAGACGGTCCCTCGGCGTCAGTCATGGGACTCGATAACTACCGGGAACTGTACAGCGACGACATCTTGCTGGCGCTCGACTCCCTGCGTCCTATCTACCGAGAAGCCCTCCTGTTGCAACAAGCCGGGTATAAGCTCGGCGAAATCATGGAGATCACGTTCCGTCGCGGATCGCTGCGTGTGCGCAATATCGAAACTGTCAAAAGCCGTCTGTTTCTGGCCAAACAACAGATGCGAAAACTCATTACACGCGATGGAGACAAGAGAGAAGAGTAGCTGCATGGCGAAGGCTTTTACACTACTGATGCGACAGCTGGTCGTCCCCTCGTTCGTTTTTCCGGGCGGGGGCGCGGCCCAGCGCATTGTGAACTCTTGCGTCGAGGCGTTGGAAGCGCGGTACGGCGCCCTCGAACGGGAACGTATCGCCGACTACTGTATCTGTCAGGTCTATGCCCTGAGCCGCTTCGGAAAGGAGTACATGTCGCGGTGGCGCGTATCCCACTCGTTCGGAACGAAGGCGCAGGAACGTTTCATTGCCATCACACGGGAAAAGCGGTATTGGGAGGAACGCTGGCTCTCATCGGCCGGGCTGTCAAGAACAGAAATAACCCGCATGATCGAGGACCGGCGTGAGCATCCCCTGTACCGGTTCATCAATCCGGAATATGAGGAGGCGACCAAGAGCCGGATGCTCTCCACCGAAGTGGGTTACTATATCTGTGGGGCGTCGACGCTGTTGTGGACGCCCTTTTCTCCCTCTTGCCGGGCCTGCACACGGGCAGCTCTATGCCGTAAACGTACGGAGATGATCTACGGGGAGCTGTACCGTATCCGGATCGAGCAGTACAACGAAAAGGAAGGCTTATGAGTGCAGAACGCAGCGCCAATCCCCTGAGCGCAGAGTTTCTTTATGAACTCTATGCAACTGTCCTGCATACGGATGCACTGTGCGCCGTAGTGACGCAGTATATGCGTCCGGAGTTCCTTCCAGATCGTACATTCCAGAAGATACAGCAGGCCATAGCCTCACATTTCAGGACCTACAAGCGGCCGCCCTCGTATGCTATGCTTTCGCAGACATTCGCTACGGACTACGACGCGATTGAGTTGCTGAACACCTTTCAGGAGTATGACGAAAGCAGTAATCCCGAAGCTATGACCGATATGCTGGAATCCTATATTAAAGGAGTCCGACTACAGACGGTTTATGCAGAAGTTGGCAAGCTCTACAATCAGAGCAAACAGGGCGAGGCTGAAAAGGTACTCCGAGAGTACGCCCAATGGCTGGGAGGCTTTACCCTCAAAGGAAACGCTTTTGTGGATGTGGTGGACACCTTCTCCGAGCGGTACCGGCAGAACATAAAGCGTGAGGAGGCCGAGCGGGCCAACGCTTTGTCCTTGGTGTGCCGCTTCTACATCCCATATCTCGATGCACTAAACGGAGGCCGCAGCCTGCGGGGCCAGCTCACCTGTTTTCTGGCCTCGACGGGCGTGGGGAAAAGTCATATCGCCAAACATATAGGTATTCGCGCCAATGTGGACGATGCCCTGCATGTATTGCATTTCCAGCTCGAAGGATCGGAAGAGGAAGCCCTGAACGCCTACAGCGGCGGCCTGATCTCCAAGAATGCTTACTACTACGAGCAGGGGAAGATTGGCGAGGGAGAACTCCACCGTTTCGAGGAACTACTGAAAAAGTATGCCGGCAGCATCACAGTGCGTTCGTATCCAAGGTTCAATGCCCAGGTATCGACGCTCGATATCCAAAGCGGCATCAGCGAATACCGCAAACTGCGGGGCCACAACCCAGACATCGTGATCATCGACTCGATGGATCTTTTGACCGATGCCAGCCGACGGACATGGGGAGCCGAACATGAGCGGGCCAAACGTATCGCGGTGGCCAATGACTTGAAAGACCTGGCGGCGGACGAGAAAGTATGGATGGTGGTGACTTATCAATCGACCATCGAGGATCGGGACTGGCTGAACAACGAAAACAACGTGCTGACCGAATACAACTGTTCGGAGGCCAAAGGGCTGGCCCGACCCTGTACGCACCTGATATCGCTCAACCAGTCTTCCGCCGAACGGGAGGAGAATGTCATGCGTCTGCATATCGCCAAGAGCCGCTTCTTCAAAAAGGGCGACACGATAAAGATTGCTACCGATTACGACAACGAGGTATTCTACGACTCTCGGCGCACGCTGAGCTTAAACCGATAAGGATATGGAACTTTCTCACACGGACAAAGAGTTCTTGATCGCCGAGATTACACGGGAGTTGGGCGCGGCAAAAGACGGCGGAGGGAAAAACCTTATTGCCCGCTGTCCGTTCTGCGGGAAACCCGGCAAGTTCGGGGTGTATATCGGGCCACCGACAGTGCGTAAGAAGCCTTTCATGTCGCACTGCTTCTCCTGTGGCCGCTCGACGCTTACCCCGGAACAACTCGTCGAGCAGATCGGGCGTCCCGATCTTATCCTTACACCTACGGCCGAGTTGGACGCCCCGCTCGATGCCACACTGCTCTTCCCATTGGACACGCCGCAGGAAGAGATTGACGACCGGCTGGATATCGTTCCGCTGCCACCGTTCTACCGGCGATGCTTTGCCCATCCATATCTCAACGGCCGCGGGTTTACTATGGATGACTTCGAGTATTTTCCGGTGGGAACGACCCATGGACTGAACCGGCGGTGGGATGACTACGTCCTATTTCCGATCCTCGACGAAGGAGATACTGTGGGCTATGTGGCCCGCCACACATGGGCCAAGGCCGAGATCGACGCCTATAACCGCCGGGCCAAGCGTTCGGGCGACTACAAGATCCTGCGCTACCGGAACTCGGTGGAGAACGATTTTGTGAAATTGCTCTACAATTACGACGCAGTGATCGAAGACGAGACGGACACGGTGGTTCTGGTGGAGGGCATATTCGACGTGGTGGCCTTGGTGCGTAAGCTGGAACTATACGACAACACCCGGGCGGCTGTGGTAGCCACCTTCGGGAAGAAGATATCCCGTACGCAAGTTTTCAAACTCCAGAACAAAGGTGTACGCACGGTGGTCATAGGCTACGATGGGGATGCGGTCGAAGCGGTAAAAAAGACCGCTGCAGAGCTCTCCGAGTGGTTCGAGGTACTGGTGGCCGACATTCCCGACCCAGCCAAGGACTGGGAGGACCTGACAAGGGAAGATATATACGACATTTTTGCGAACCGGCTTTACACGCCGTCCGAATACAGACTGATGAAGGTACAAGAATAATGAATGAATTATTGCAATGGCTTAGCGCCAATAAAATCGTTTATAGACAGATAGATAACGAGGTCGTCGAGATCGAGGACTTCGGTCGGATGCTGCTGGCCGACCTCTCGGGGGTTAAATCCATTTTCCGGGGAGCGGAGGGGAACCTGCAGTTCAACCTGATGGAAAGCCCGGACGTACTGATCGCAGAGGGGATCAATTATGTGGCATTCCCGTTCGGGGACAACTTCTACTACTACGACCTGCGGGAAGATTTCCGAATGAACATTTTGAAATACATCGGCTGCCGCCAGCCCTGCCAGTGTACCGAGGAGTTCGTCAATCTTGGCGTGCATACTCCATACGAACTACTGAACGGTTCGGGCGACCTGGCCCTGTGGGTGCATAAGGCCCGGTGGATGGGACATACGGCACTCGGCATCTGCGACCGCAATACGATGGCCGGGACGCTGAACCTGCAAAAGGCGTGTGCGGTGGCGGGGATCAATCATGTGTTCGGCTACTCGTGTGCGATGAAGTTCCGCGACGAGCTGGTGGATGTGAAGATCTACTGCCAAAGCCGGCAGGGACTTCAAAATTTGCTGCGCATCCAGAAAGAGGTGATGGTGGACTCCAACGACAACACCATAAGCTACAAAGGTCTTTTGTCACGAGGCCAAGGAAATGTACTGGTATTGGGTACGCTCGCCTCGTACTGGATGCAGCGGCACCCGATGCTCGTACAGGGGTTTCAGGCCCATTTCGATAAAGTGTACTACCAGATCGATGTGTCGGAGTACAAGGCCGAGCGGATCGACCGTGAAGTGCTGGGGGCGGTAAAGCGGTACTTCGACTGCTTTTACGTGAAGAGCATGGATACTTTCCGGGTGGAGCCGGTGCTGATAGCTGACTGCTACTATCCGGATAGGGACGATGCCCGCAGCAAAGTCATCCTGAACAAGATCGCAACCGGCGCCGCACACCGTCAGAGCGACGACCAGTATTTTAAGGACGTGGACGAACATTATGCCGCCCTGCGTCCGCTGTTCGGTGAACAGTGGGACTTCGACACCCTGTTTGCCCGGATGTGCCGGGGCACGGTAGAGATCGCAAAAGGAGCCAAGGCTATTTTCGAGACGGGCCGGATGTTCATGCCCCGATATATCCTGCGACCGGAAGAGAAGGAGCAATACGGAAACTGCCGCACGTTGTTCCATGCCCTGCTTGAAACCGGATTAAAGCAAAAAGCCCCGAAGGACCGGATAGACGACTACCGCAAGCGGCTGGACGAGGAGGTGTATATCATCGAGTCGACAGGCAACGTGGATTATTTCCTCGTCCAGTGGGACATGGTGGCCGAGGCGCACCGTAGAGGCATCGTGACGGGCGTGGGCCGCGGATCGGCCGGCGGGTCGCTGGTGTCGTACCTGCTGGGGATCACCTCGATCGACCCGGTAGCCTACGACCTGCTGTTCTCCCGCTTCCTGGTGCCGGAGCGATGCGGGCTGAACTGGGTGCGGGAGATCACGGTGCTGGGCGGGAACGTGCAGGTGGAAGCGGGCAGCAGCTATGTGGAGATCGAAATGAATGGACGGACATACCTCTTCGACCGGGACGCACAATTCCGGGTCGGGCGAGGTGGAGAGGAACTGAAAATCTATGCCGACCAGCTGCAAGCGGGGGACGATATTCACCTGGACAGGCGCGACATTTTATGGAATTTGGAGTAAGCATGAAAATAGAAAGTGTAACAATTAAAAAGGCCCCGCGTACGATGAGCGTCCGGGATGCCTACATAGACAAAGGATTGGTGGAGGGTGGGCACTCTGCGCTTCCCGATATAGATGTCGACTATGCCTCAGACCGGCGGCAGGAGATCAAGGAATACCTCGAACAGCGGTACAATGTCGGGGGCGCCCAGCGGGTATTCTCCGCCGGGACGTTCTCTTCGCTCAAGTTGAAAGCGGTCCTCAAAGACGTGGCCCGCGTCCACCGGGTGCCGCACAGCCTGGTGAACTACATCACAGCCATCTTCGACGACAACATGGACTGGACGGGACTGTTCAAACTGGCGGCCGTGAACAAGAAAGTGAACCGCTTCGTGCAGGACTACCCGCAGGTGATCGAGGATATCCGGACCCTGATGGGACAGCCCCGCGCCGCCTCGATACATGCCTCGGCCATCATCGTGACGCCCGACAATCGGGACGGCCGCCCGGCTGAGTGCTTCGACTTCCTGCCGATCCATAAAATAAACGACCTCTTGGTCTCGGAATTCGACGGGTACAGCGTGGACGAAATCGGTCTTTTGAAAGAAGACGTACTGGCCACCAAGGAGCTGTCGAAACTAAGCGCAGTGATCGGCATCGTAAACCGCACTTACGGCAAGCAGTACACGATTGAAAGCATCACCCGCGACGAGCTTACCGATGCGAAGACCTATCGCCTTTTGGCCGAGGGCTATACGCAGAATGTCTTCCAGTTTGCCTCGCGAGGGATCACCCGCTTTCTGATGGACGTGCGGCCCGAGGGTATCGAGGACCTGATTGCCGTCAATGCCCTGTACCGACCGGCCACACTGGACATCGGCGCCACGGATGATTTTGTGCGCTACAAACGGGGTGAGGTGGCCCCAGTTTACAACTTCGGTACCTATGAGGCGACGAAGAATACCTACGGGATCATGTGTTATCAGGAGCAATTCATGTCAATAGCTCATACGCTGGGCGGGTTCGACCTGGGCAAGACCGACTATCTGCGAAAAGCGATCGGCAAGAAGAAAGCCGACCTGATGGCCAGTTTGAAGGAAGACTTTATCCGGGGCGCGGTGGGAAACGGCTGTCCGGATTATGAAGCTGAGGAAATCTGGCATAAGATCGAGATGGCCGGCCGCTATAGTTTCAACCGCTCGCACGCCGCAGCCTACGCCCTGACAGCCTACTGCGGGGCATGGCTCAAGGCCAATTATCCCACGGCATTCTATACCGTGGCCCTGCAATGGGCGGACGATAAGGAGATCCCGGCGCTGATGGCCGAGATGGAAGAGTGTTCCAGGGCCCGTATCGTACCGCCGGATATCAACCTCTCGCAGGCGGAATTCTTTACGGACTACACCACGGACGAGATCTACTGGTCGCTGACACGCATCAAGATGGTGGGCGGCAAGACCGTGGAGTACATCGTGCGGGAGCGGGAACGTGGTGGAAAGTTCACCTCGGTCGAGAACTTCATCCACCGGATATTCCGATACAAACTGAAAAAATACGCCTACTGGGACGATCCGGACAATGCGGACGAAGCGGTGAAAGTGCCCGTCAACGCCCGGCACGTCCGGCATCTGGTCCTCTCCGGTTGCTTCGACAAAGTGGAAGGGGTCAAGGCCGTGACCGAGCGCCTCGGCCTGCTGCAGCGAGCCGCCCGGGAACTGGGCTTTGCACTGGACGAAAAAGAATTCCCGGCGGATCTGACCGGCAAACACTATTTCTGGTCGATGCAGCAAATCGCCACTTCAGGCATCGGCTCGATAGACTACCGGAGAATCTACGACAACTCCGAGGCAAAAGCCGCGATCAAGGGCAAGGCCGCCTACCTGAGCCTGCAGGAAGTGATGAACCCGGACAATGAAGGGCGCAGGGCGGCCGTATGCGCGACCGTTACCGAGATGGCCGAGGTGGGCTATACCGACAAGACTACCGGGGAACGGAAGAAATTCTGCAAACTCACCCTCCAGCAGAACAACGACTTATTGGAAGCAGTCTTATGGAGCGACTTTTACGAGATTCACCGCAACGAAGTTTCCACACTCAAAGGTCGCGTCGTAATACTGACGGCCAGCATAAAATACAGCGATTATTCGGGTAGTAATACCCTCAATTCTTATAAAACCTCCCTATTGTTTACTGTATGAAACCAATAATTATTGCTATCGTAGGAGCTTCGGGTTCCGGCAAGACCCACCTGTCGAAGTTCCTGCACAAAGAGATGAACATTCCGATGATCGTCTCGACCACCACGCGCCCGCAGCGGCCGGGAGAGATCGAAGGCGAGGACTATTTCTTTGTCCATAGCGCGGTCGGCTACAAACGGCAGGATATGCTGACCTATACCCGATTTGGTGAATATGAATACTTTTCGATGAAAAAGCAGTTACCCCGTTCGGGCTTTTGCTCTTATGTCGTAGAAGAGAACGGTATCCGAGCCCTCAAACGCAGTGCCGGGGACGACTACGGCATATTTGCCGTCACGGTACAATGCAAGGAAGAAACACGTATTAATCGAGGTGTGGCCCCTGAGCGCATCGAGCGCGACAAGAACCGGAAGGGTCTCGGATACGAGTGGATGGATTATGCGATCTTCAATGACGGGAGTATCGAACAGTTCGAACAGTCGGCGCGTGACATGATGAAAATTCTGGAACAATGGCAGCACCTGCAGCAGTAACTCCCAAGATATACACCGCTCTGGTGCTCGACTTCGAAACCGGAGGACTGGATTGCACCAAAGCAGCCTGCACACAGATTGCCGTACATTCCGTACGGCTGGATACGTGGGAGGTGTTGGAACGTTACGCCTCGTACATCGCGCCTTATAACCGACAGGAAACAGGGACGCCACGGCGCAAAGTATTGCGTAGCCGGCGTGAGATCGAACAGGAAGAGGTCGGAGTACCTATGGATTACGAGCCTGTCGCTCTCGAATATTCGGGGATCACGATGGAGATGCTGCGCAGCCGGGGTGTACCCCTGAAAGAGGTGGCGGCGGAGGTGATCGCCGTAGCCCTGAGGGCGGCGCTGAGTAAAGGTGCCCAGTGCAAACCCATCCTGATAGGCCAGAACATCACTTTCGACATCGGATTCCTGCAGCAAATGATGGCCTACGCCGGACTGCAAAAGGAATTCGCGGGGGCGTTTGCCGGCACGGCGGATTTCTACGGCAATTTCTGTCCCCACTATGTCGATACGATAGACCTTGGACGACTCGCCCTGGCACACGATCCGGCGGTTACGTCCTACAAGCTGGAACTGCTGTGCGAAAGGCTGGGGATAGAACTGGACGACGCGCACGACGCCGATGCGGACGTGACGGCGACCCTGTCGGTAGCGGCCGTATGTTCGGGACGGTTGCGCAGCGGCGGTGGCGGGGATGAAGCCGGCCTGCTGCCCCGGAAAGAGAAAACACGCGATCACTTTAAAATCTGAAGCCATGGATAAAGAATTGGAAGAAACCCTCGAAAAGACCGTAACATTTAAGGTGGGAGACATGATGACTTACGGAGTGATGAGCGAAGACGGCAATGAAATGTTGGCAGCCATCACCGGATTCGGAATGAACATTCGTTTCAATATGCGTCTGATTAATTCGCTGGCTGATGCCGAAGCGACGGCCAATGCCATGGCGGACGTATTCTACCAGGCACTCATGGAGCAGTTGCTGGCCGAAAAGGCCGACGTGGTAAAACAAGCGCCTCACTAAGCGCCTATTCTTTACAAAGGAATTTATGGCCCGAAGAATTCCTTCGGGCCTTTTCATAGAAACCATGAAAGAAAAACAGATACTACAGGAAACTTTGCCGGTGACAGTCGTACAGGATGCGGAACGTCCTCTGACTGCCCAGGAAGAAGAATTCTGCGAACTCTATGTTCGTGGCGGAGCCGGATACGCTGGGAAACAAACCAAATGCTTCCGGGAGATTTTTGGTGAAGGTGTCGCTAACGCAAATGTAGCCAGTTACCGCCTTATCCGTGACGCCCGTATTCATGCCCGTATTAAGGAACTGACTTCAAGTACGCTATATGAAGCCGAAACAATAGCAGTAAAACTACAGGTAGCTGAAACGCTCAAATCGGTAATGGAAGAGACATCAACACGGGAATATACCGACCGCTTCGGCATCCCGGTCTCTCCGGCTCCGCTGCGGGCTGTGGCAGTAAACGCGGCCAAAGCCCTGATGGATCTTTACCCCGTCAAACATGCCAGCGAATCCCGCCTGAAGATCGAGAATGGCCAAGGTGGCGTAATATTCAATGTAATAGTCCCTCAGCCCGTAATACATGACCAAGATGACTCCGCGTAAGCCCAGTGCTCGTCAACAGGAAAGGATGTTATATATACTGATTATTATAGCATTGGTGATTTACGGATTCAAAGATAGCGCTGCGGCCGAGGCTTTGATCCGGGTAGTAAAAGAGGCGTTCACCATATTATTTCAGCAACCATGAACCAACTCAAGAACTTCGTGTCAGATAACTTCAAATCCTTGGTTATAATCTTCGCCTTTCTGGTGACGATGTATGCGCAACATACTGCAAACACGGCACATATTGCTGAACTTACATCACGTTGCGCAACGCTGGAAGCGAAAATACAAGATCAGTATGAAAAGATCGATGCCATCAAGCTCGACAAGGCTGTCTTCGAGGCAACCATGACTCAGTTCACCCAGATGAGGGGCGACCTTCAGGAGATGCGGGCAGATATCAAAGAACTCCTCAAAAACCGGAGATGAGAAAGATGCTGGCTACGCTAATGTTCCTATTGGAAGCCTGCGCACCGACAACTGATCCGACATCTGTCCCGGTACGTCTTGTCGCCGAACAGGTGGCCTTGATGGATGAAGCGGTAGCCCTGATCAAACGATATGAAGGCTGGCATACCGAAGACGATTACCCTTACGTGGGCTATGGACACAGTCTACAGCCCGGAGAATCATTCAATGCCCGGATTACCGAATTAACCGCGGATTCCCTGCTGCGGGCCGACCTGCAACAGAAATGCGCCGTCTTCCGCCGCTTCGGCCGCGACTCGCTGCTGCTCGGAGTGCTGGCGTACAATGTAGGGGAATACCGACTGTTGGGATACTGTTCCCGGCCTAAAAGCCGCCTCGTTGAGAAACTGGAGGCTGGGGATCGGGATATTCGCGAAGAATACATCTCCTTTCGCAAATGGCAGGGACGAGTGGTGCCCTCAATCGAAAGAAGGCGAAAAGAAGAGTTCGATTTATTGTACGGAAAAACAAAGATTACATACAGATATGAAAATGACGATACAACCCGGAAATGAGATAACGATCATGCCATGCGAAGAACTCGATGCGCTCCGTCTTTCGGAGTTGGCCGGGAAACGTGCGGTAGTGACCGAGGACCTGACGATTCCCGAGCGCCGCCAGGTTGGATACATGGTGCGGCTGCTCGACGGGAAATTTATGAACGAGGAGAATTGGTATCTTCCATTCAATGCCGTTTGTCATGCGTAAGGTAGCGGTCGTGGCATTCATCGCGCTCAGTGCTGCAGTATGCCTGCTGTGGTCCCGCAATGTGCGTCTGCGGGGAGAACGCGACCGCTACCGGAGCAACACCGAAGCACTGCTATCCGATATGAAGCGGATGCAGGTCGATTCGGCTACAGTGGCCGTCGATGTGAAAGGCTTACGGTTGAGCGTGGAGGAATATAAACGCCTGCGGGCAGAGGATGCTGTCAAGATCAAGGCTATGGGCGTCAAGATCCGTAACCTTCAGGCCGCGGCCAGACATCAGATCGAAGTATCTGGACCGATAGATGCAGTAGTGAGAGATACGGTCATTATCCGCGACACCGTGCCCATAGTAAGGCAGAAAGTCGAGATGATAACCCCTCATATCCAACTCACGGGATTGATAGAAAACGGTCGGCTGAAGGGAGAGATACGGATACCTGTCACCTTACAGCAGGCGGTATGGATCGAGTACAAACGCCGCTGGATATTCTGGAAACGGGTCAAAGCGGTACACCAGACCCTGTCGAGCGACAACCCTTATGTCCAGATCAGGTATTCCGAGTACATCGCAATACAGTAGGTGATAATACTCTATTTAGTAGTTAATAGTAAATGACTGAATAATGTAGCAGAATAAGGTATACCTTTGCATCGGTAAATAATATCCTTAGTATGTATAGATTCTTACTTTTAGTAATCCTTATTGCTGTTGTGTCCGGATGCAGCAACAAGGAGGCCAAGCTGGCTGCGGAAGCGGATCGGCAATTTAAAGATAGCATTGCCTTGGCGGATGGCAACAAAGTGTTAGGCAATATCCGGTTCGGAGTGACCATGGACGAATTCATCGACCAACAGTTCGAATTCATCAAACAGCACGACACGATTTATGGGTACTATATCCAAGAGATCTTCGGCTATTTTACTCCTTCGGATGAACTCTATGAGGTGAAATTTTACGGAATATCTCATGGCGATCATTCTTGGAAAGAAGCTCCTTTCCGGGATTTCCTAACCGAAAAATTCGGCATGGAGTCCAAACCGCACAATATATGGATAGTCGGCGATCGGGAGATAGCGATTGAACGTAAAAAAAGACGCCGGAGCAATAATTACTTAGCGAAACTTGTATACGAAGGAATTACTGCGACTCATAATCTGAACTACAAAGTTGACGAGAAAGCCCAGTACAACTTCTACCTAATGCGTTTTACCAGCGACAGCCTTCGAAAAGAAAATGAGCGCCAGCATCGGGAACAGAATATTCAGGCAGGAAAAGAATACGAAAAGCGGCAGCAACAGCAGCAGGAACGGGATAAGACAGATGTAAATTCACTTTAATATGCAGGTTCGGGATCGTATTATTACGATCCCGAATTTTGTATACTTTATCACCGCACAGCGAAAATACTGGTGAAGAAAATACTGCAATTTGTCGTTATGAATCGTTTATTTAGCTACATTTGTGATAGTATTTCGGCAAAGCCTGTTCTGAAAAACAGAAATGGCGCAAAATATAATAGATAATATGCAGGAATACAACGATACGGCATAGCCACATTATATATTCATAAAGAGTAACGACTCTTTATACTCTCTGTAAACTTGGGAGCCTCGTCAGAGGTTGTTTAGCTGGGTATAGAAGTTGTCTGCTTTTGTCATGTTTTGCCCTAAAAGGACAAAACCGACAAAGGCGCAGGACAGCCTCCAGCAGAAGGTTCCCAAGACCGACAGAGAAGGCTGACACCGCGCCTTCTTTTTTTTGTCCCTATGTCAATGGTGAAAAATACGCCGAACACTTCAACCCACTTGTTATGACGGAATTGCAGAAGCGATACAATTACCTAAAAGGCATCGGTTTTTATCTAAAAAGAGTATGTTCAACTGCATTATCGTAACACAATTCCAGTCATGCAACGTGTAAAAATATGGCCGCAGGTCTGGCTGCGAAAAATTGATACAATGCTTTTCCGGTTATGGTTTTTTCATTGTAATACGGTGGTAATTCGGCACTTATTGTATTTACATCGTCATGGGAGAGAGATTACGACGGTAAATCTACCGGACTATTACCTGGATCATTGGCTCATCCGTGGCCAAAACCTGTCAGACTATACCAATGATCTTTTGCATGGATGCGCTTACGACATAGTGCCCTATGCAGTAGCCACCTTTGCTTACTCCAGATTTTCAGGGATAAATAAAATCGCATCTTACAGAAGGCACTCATGGCCGTTTAAACCTTGTAGCTTCAGGATTGAGATGTTGTATCCAAACGATTGGAATGCCCTTTATCTGGACGAAATACAGCGCGTTTTGCATACAATTCAAACTGCGAGAAGAGACGGGGCGGTTCTCCCGGAAGTGTGGTTGTTTCGATGTTTCAAGTAGTCGTTCTGATCCGACATACCTGCATAAAAAAAACGGTTCTCAGCAAGAAGCTGAAAACCGTCCGGTTCTAATTTTCAAATCTATTTAATCTTCTCCGCGAAAGCAGGGGCCGGTTTAAATGCCGGCACAAAGTGTTCTGGGATTGTTATCGTAGTGTTCTTGGAAATGTTGCGGGCAACCTTCTGTGCACGCTTTTTCACGATGAAACTGCCGAATCCCCGAAGGTATACATTTTCCTTTTTCGTCAGCGATGTTTTGACACTTTCCATGAAAGCCTCGACGATTGCCTGAACCTGCACTTTTTCTACGCCAGTGCTTTTAGCGATGCCATTTACGATGTCTGCTTTAGTCATGCTATAAGTATTTTATTGATTAATGTCTATTTACGGACATAAAAATAGTGATAATTCGTACATTCCGTACAGATTACTTCTTGTTTTTGAGCCTATTCACCAGTATGTTATAATTATGAATAAAAATAGTAGCCCGAAAACCAGGCACCAAAGACAATGTTGCTGTATATCACAAAATCCACTCCGCATTTTCAGGCTTTGCCCGTTTACCTCATAATCAGCGCCTTTCAGGTCAACCATGGATTCTTGTAAGGATCGTAATCGTTCTGGAAAGTGGCCAGCTGCCAATCCATCACGGGCTTGCTATCCTCGGCGACCTTGCGCGGAATTTGGGGATTCAACCTCAGTTTGGCTGCATCCGACAGCCAGCGCATCGAGTCCTCATAGTCGCGCATCCGCACAACCGATACGTTGTTCGGGGCGATCAATTTGGCCAGCTCGTACAACGCCAGCCGTACCATGTGCTTTTTCAGGTTATAGTTCCGGGGATCGCCCGGGATAAGGTGTTGGCAGGACTCCGGGACATCGGCGTTTACATCTGTCTCCGGGACGAACACCACATCTTGATAAACCACATAATCATGGCCATTAAGATCGTAGGCGTTATACTCCGGATCGTAGTCGGCCACAGCACCCCAACAATCCGACTCCAACGGTGTGAGATTGTAGTCGAAACCCTCCAGTGAGATAAGCGTGTAGAACCCTCCTTCATAGCTCACAACCTTCCACAAGTTGTATTCCATCGGTTGCCATGGCGTGCATTCCACCTGTTGCCAGCCACCGACCATTGGAATGCGTATTTGTCCGAATTTCCAGCCATTGTCGCAAAGACAACGGTAGAGTACTCCGTTATAATCTGTTATATCGCCGGTATAATATGTGCCGAACTGCGAATAATGAGCGTATACCGGTGGCTGCGGCGACAGATCGATATACTCCTCCCAGTAATCGACCGTAGCCGGCATTTTATAACCACAGAGAGAGCGGATGACCTCACAGATCTTTCCCTCGTAATAAATGTAGGCACCTACGGGAAACGTAATTCGGCGGTCATAATCTGCAATATACTTGCCTTTAGCCAGTTCCCGCTCGACCTCGTAGTTTTCCGAAAGATATTCCACGATGCTCATTTCGGCACTCTCTTCCGCTTGTACGAAGCGCTCGGCATAGCCCCGGGTCATCTGGGAAAGAGCCTCTTGGGTGATGAGCCCCAAATAATCCCCGTCATTTAGAAATCGTCTATACATATCGTTTGTTTTTAATAGCTGAATCCTTCCTCTATTATGGCGGTAGACAATACCGAACAGTCACCGTCTCCGTTGCGGTACTTATGCCAGCTATCCCGCAGATAGTAGCATAGCAGGTAATCGAGGCAGTCCGACAAGTGGCCGTATTTTTCGTATTTGACCCCGGTCTTCGGATCAGTCGTCTTCTGCTTACTCTTGGTGCCATCTTCATTGCGGAGCTGGTAGAGCAAGTCTTCGGTGAGCTTACGGCAACGGATATCAATCAGGAGTTCCCACCCGCTGTAACCACAAAACACCTCGTTGACAAATTCACAGCGTGCGGCCTGCGGCGGCTGTTTCTTGAGCAACTTGACTTTCGGCCGGAGGATGCCCCGGCCGAGAATATCACTGATCACTGTGTAATTGTTGACCCCTTGTTCTGTCGTAGTGGAACGTTGCAGCCCCGCCGGATCGCCCGTAACATCTATTCCACCGGCATGCTTGTCGCGGTAGAGTTTGGCTTTTAGCTTACGGGCCAGGGCCGGAGTATTATTCTCTTTGTTTTCCGGCTTCCCCAGCACCTCTTCGAGGATATAAACCTTTTTATTCTCATAGTCGATCTGGGCCGCGAGGAGCGACATCTGGGGTGCTACGTTGAAGTCCCATACGGTGATGAGCGGCCGCATCGGGTCGTATACTTTTTCCCGGAGTCCGGTAACCAAATGTTTCGAGCCATCGAATTTGGCATAAATGGCCATGTCATTCGCTTCGATGAAATCCCAGTTGCCGTACAGCAGACGTTCCTTCGTGGCCTGATCGCGTATCTTATTCAGCGCGGCCTCGTAGGTCTGGCGGAACGGAATATTCGGGTTGTCGAAGACACTGAAAGGAACGTACGCCTCGCCTTCGCGCGGAGTAACACGGTCGCCGTTGTCATCCTGCACAAAACGACCTCGCACCCAGTTCACCGTCGGGTTGGTGGTGAGAAGCATACGCGGAGTTTTGAATGTTTCGTGGGTCCGCCAGCGCAGACGGGAGAACAACACCTCGATAGCCCGCTCCGAGATTTCCGAAACTTCGTCCACCATAGCAATCGTATATTCAGCCGATCCGAACCTCTCGAAGTTGGGGTCCGAAGGGATATCGGCCATTTCCTTCATTATGATAATGCTGTCGTTCCAGAAAAGAAGCGTCCCGTCGAGGTTGTTGATTTTATAATTCACATCTTCTTTCAGGCCCCAGTCCTTGAGGACTGTTTTGATCGTATTCCAAGTACTTTCCTTGAGACTTTTGAGCGTCTTACGCGCTACCACCGCACGGATGTTATCGAAGCGGATGCAGCTGCTTATCAGCCAAACGCTACCGACGAAAGATTTTCCGCCGCCGGCGCTTCCTCCTCCGAGGATGAGCTGCGGGAGGTTCCGGTTATGGCATCGGACGCACTCGGGTTTGTACTGGGGATTGCCTTGTGGATCATAACCAATCAACACCTGTTCGATGCCGCCTCCACATTCGGGACAAAAGTCCGGCTGGAGTAATTTCCATAGATCATACTGGCGCGGCGAGGGTTGAAAATCGATGCGGACGTTTTGGGGCGGTATGAGTTTGTTGGCCCCCATTATTCGATCCGTATTGTAATATGATCCGCTTTAGCCAACAGTTTGTTCAGCGCATCAGAAGTGGCGCGGGACTCCACGACCTTACCTTTGATATTATTTTTGCCGACCAAGATGCAACCGGCACTATCTTCCTCGTCGTTCCCCGAATGGATCAGGATTCCCAGAAAATGCGGGACATCGTGCAATAATGGCAGAACCCGCTTGAAACGCGGGCTATGCTCCATGGTGATTTTATAAGTTCCTGCCGGAATTGCCGTGCGGGCATAGACTTTCTCAGGACAATGGCAAGTACGGCCACGAGGAGTATCAGGGCATGCACTGGGAAGACGGCGAACTGTATCTTCCAGCGTATCGCAGAAATAGCGGCCATCCAGATACAGGCTTCCAATCGTATATTGCTTGCCGAGATAACGGCGTTTGAGGGTCAATTCCATTCTCTGATGTTGTTGATGACATCAAAGAATAGGAGATCGATATGGAGTAAGATTAAGAGAAAATGAGTACAAGAAGAAGAAAATCTTCCGTACAGAAGATAAAAAATACACGGGTAGATTTTTAATGATCTACCCGTGTACCCTTACATGGGATGCTGTTATTTCCGAAGAATGCTGTATGTAACGATCCCTCAGAAAAAAGTTGGTTGAACGTACATTAAAGTCAGATAATCTATATATCTTTGCCTCTGTAAAAACACATTTATTAACCTCTGTCCATGAGGTATCCTATGTAGGATTTGGTGTTTTCAACGAAATTTAGCAACTGATATTCAGTTTGTTATCTTCTTTTAGGGCCAACCTTTTGATGGCCTCCCCTCATTATGAAAGGGGTCTAACCCTCACCGTTTACATTAAACCAATCAATCGTTTTTTCTGTAAGATTCACTTGAACTTGCCAATAATCTGACCCGCCATCAAGAACACTAAGAATCTGTAAGGCAAGCCCATCCTTCCCATTAAATAAAAAATTATCGTAATTTAACAAATAATTGATATAAATAATTGAATCACCTTCTTTATCAATAGCCCCTCTATATTGACGTTGATATTCAGTAAAATGTTGATTAATATAATCTCTTGGAGGATACATACGGAGTTTACCCGTAAGAATCAGGCTATCGTATACAATTTGCTCAGCTTGTACGACGTTTTCATAAGTAGGAGTAAATTTAAAGTTAGTATCTTCATTAGGAAAAATCTCATAATATTTATCAAATATATATCCTTGAAAACACTCCCCTTTGACAGGTGCGGCAGGAGCACCCGCAATATTTTTTGTTTGCACTATGGAAATCATAGCCGTCAACAAAATCAACAATGCAATCACCTTTTTCATAATTAATCAAGTTATTATTTAGCCATAGGAATTGGACTATATGGTTTAGGTTGCCCTTTGTCATCCAACAGAGATGATCCTATCGGTTCACGAGTTCCATCATTATAACGTCCGTAACCGTAATATTGACGTAATGTAATATTGGCTTCTTGGCGTAACTGGTTTTCCATATATACGGCTTGCCATTCTACTTTGAGGACGCCTTGGTAATATGCTTCATATGAAATATAATCCTTATTATAATAAAGCAACCCTTGATCTGATAACCATCCATGACCAATAAGTTCGTGCCCTAAACTAATATAACCCGGCCGTTCTATAGAGCCATCAATATTAATACCACCTGTCAATAAATTCGGATTCCAATTAACTCGACCTCCTGAACCCAATGAGTTTATACAACTCCCTGTAACTTTCTGTATTTCTGATAAATTACCTGCCGCTGCACCATAATTATAGGGAGTGAATCCGTTTTTTCCATCTGTTATCCCAACCATAAAATTATTGTTCGAGTTACTTAAGTCGGACAAAAATTTATTTCCGCTTTCCAGTGAATTCAATTGGTTGAGAGCATCCATTATTGTACCCAAATCTCCTGATACGGACCCATGATAGTTCGATCCATCCGAATTGAATAAATTTCCATTATGCCACAGAACAGTCGATCCATTCACTTCGATTTTGATCGTATCTCCCGTAGGATCGCTAAATCCTACCGGGTTATTCAAACAGTAACTATATGGAGATGCAGATGCATATTTGGCAGCATATCGATCCTGTTTGAGCCATCGGGCGACGAAAGGATCGTAATGCCGCGCCCCGAAGTCGTACAGGCCCAGCATCGAACCGCCGAGGTTCCCGTCCTGTAGTTCCTTCCCTGAGAACAGATATTTGTTCTTGTTCAGGTTGTTCGTCGAGAAAGCCAGTCCGAAAGGATAGTAATCGGTGGACTGAACCGATTGCAGCGTATCGTCCACGGCCGAGAGTACGGCCCGCGTGCTTCCGATATGGTCTTTCTTGAAGTAGTTGTAGGTGTAGGACGTTCCGGCGGAACCCTCGCTGCGGGAAACCGTCCCTTCGGGGGTAAACATGTACAGCAGTTTGTCGTCGGCACCGTAAACCATTACTCCGCCCCGGTAGTATGTCGAAGAACCGTTGGCATCGCAGGCCAGCTTCTCGCCCGATGCGCTATAAATATAGTTAATCTTTTGATTACCTGCAACGATTTCTTCGGGAAGATTCAAGATATTATACCCGATCGTGACGCCACGCCGTCCGTCCGAGCTCATATTGCCGTTCGGATCGTAGGCATAGCTCACCGGTGCGGCTCCGTTCAGCCGCAACGACTGGAGGCGGTTGCCGTCATAGGTCATCTCCGACAACTCGTGCAGCGGGGAGCCGTCTTCACCGGTACGCAGCAGGGTTTGGATATTCCCGTGCCGGTCATAGCTCAGGTTCTTTTCGGCATAAGCCTCCGAGGCGCTCCATGCGCCGCCCGCCGCCGTTTTGTAGGCCGCCGCAGCGAGTTGCCCGACCGCATCGTAATTGTAGGCGTAGGCTTTATCCGGCGTCGTTCCCGCGCCCCAACGCAGGGCGCTGATATTCCCGTCCAGACGAGGTATGGTTCCCGTCACGACGCTTTGCTCGTAATCGAGGCCGTAGCTGAACGATGGCGATGCGACGGCGCTCGTGCGACCGTTCAGGTCGTAAGCATACGTTTCGGTTTCGGCCTGGCCGTGGATCGATTTCGCGGCGACGTTCCCCAGCTCGTCGTAGGTGTACGAGGCGAGGGTGACCGTACCGTTGGTATCGTCGCCGTCCACACGCTGTCGGATGGAGAGCAGTCGCCCGAAACCGTCGTACAGCAGCCATTTGTCGTAGCCGTAGGTCTGGTCGCCCACGGTCTGCTTCACTTTCGTCCGAGTCACCTGTCCCGCAAAGTTGTGGGTATTGGAGGTAATCTCCACGCCGGACGGATACAGGTCGGAGACGGACTGCACGGGACGAGAGAAATCGTCGTAATAGGTCGCCGAGGTCAACCATCGGTCGGTGTCGATACCCAGCACTTTGTTTTTCGTTCCGGTGAGCATATCCCGAACGTCGGCCGAAGGCGATTGGTGGAGGGCGTCGGCGGCTGCAAAGGCGTGCGCATCGTCCGGTCCGAGCCAGCCGTAGTCGTCGTAATAGCTGATCTTCAGATAGGCGCTCTCATCGGGAACGGATGGGTAGCACCGATTCGTATAGCCGTGTACGGCCGATCCTCTTTCCTCGTACAGCACGGTCGCCGCTTCCAGCGCCGCCCGGTGCGACTCGAACGTTCCGCCCGTGACGACGCCCGAAAGAACGGGGCGGTCGAAGACGTCGTACTTGACGAACGACCATTGGCCGTTAGCACGCTGGTTGCCGTCTTGGCTCATGGCGAGCCGTCCCCGGCGGTCGTAAATCGAAAGGGTGTATTCCGCACCGGGGATTTGGCTGCGAACGATATGGCCCCGGTCGTCGTATTCGGTGTAATAGCAGTACGCACCGAGTTCCTGCGCCGTTTTGGCCGTCGAACAGTCGAACGTATCGGCCATTGGAGGAAGTACATAGCGCAGCCTGTCCAGATCGTCGTAAACATAATAGGTGATCCGGCGGTCGGAAGCGGAAACGTACACTTCACTGGCGATCGTGCGACCGTTCGGGTCGGTGTATTCCAGCGTTTCGTGCCGCTGGGTCTGGTCGCCGTCTTTGGCATCGACGCTCCGGCGTATCGATAACTGTCCTGCGGCGAACACCCCTTGGGAGAGCAATGAGCCGTCGGCTTGAACGACGTATCGGGCGATGGCATCAGCCGCCGTGTTCAGGCGGTAGTCGTAACGGGTGTAGTAGCCATCGGAGAGGCGGTGCGCCTCGCCGGGCGTATTGCGGGCCTGCACCATTCCGAGACCGCTGCCGTAAACCGTTCGTTGCATGGCATACGGCGCTACGGACATCCCGAACTTTCCGGCATAAAATGTCTGCTGCGAAGCGTAAGGATCGGCATCGGGCGCCGTCCCCGCCCCGGCTGAAAAAGCGCGGACGTACGGCAGATAGCCGACCGAATCCGTACGGCCCATGCAGTCGTATTCCATGAACGATACCCAATCGCCCCCCTGAGGCAGCGTGGACGATGCGGGCGCTGCACCGACGGCCACGGACTGTACGGGACGCCCCAGACCGTCCCGATAGATGACGGTCGTGTTGTAGTGGCTGCCGTTACCGTTACGGTAGATCCGCTGGGTCATACTGCCGACGGAGTGTTCTGAAAGTACACAAGACGGCTGTACATATGTCAGCGTGTTGCTGATCTCCTGCGTCTCGTCGGCAGGGTTCGCGTAGATGATCTCGATACTTCCGTATTTGGCTTGTCCTGTTTCATTGGCCGGGAAGGTAAGGTTGACCATAGCGCCGCTTCCCTGAGCTTGGACACTGTCGGGCAGATTGCGAATACCGCGATAATTCGCCGTGCAATCCAGCGAATCGGGAAGGAATACCTCGGCGTTTACCAAGTATTTTCCTCCCGCAGGCGAAACGGACAGAGCGCTGGGGCTTAGAATTACCATCTGAGTGGCGCTTCCCTGTGTATAGTCGAAGTAAGTCTCTTCCCGGTGTTCGTTCGCTGCATCCGTATAGACGATCGTGGCCCGGCCATTTTTTACGGTTACACCCGGATTATCCGGGAACGTTACGGTCAATAAGCCCGGAACGTCGGGATGCACGGTTACGAATGCCCCATTGGGAAGTCCTGTGCATTCTTTGTAAACGAGCGTTAACGGCTTGTTTGGGGAGTTGTATGTTACTTGCAGGATTTTGCTTTCCCCGCCAGGCGAGAACGTCACGCTTTGCGGAGTTACGGAGATGCTGTGGTCCATAGCCGCCTGCGTAAAGGAGAACGAAGCAGAGATCGTCGCCGTCTGATCGTCGGGCAGGAAGTAGAAGACCTGACATTCGATCTGTCGGGCGCTCCACGATGGATTCGCACCGACTTTCAAGATCAGATTTCCGTCGTCGGCCGCCAGCAGGGAACAATCTTCGGGTAGATCCGAGCTTCCGGCATAGACCAACGGCAGATCGGCTTGTTGATCCGAGAAAGAGACTTGCAGATGCTTCTCGCCTCCTTCGGGCGCCACAGTAAAAGACGGAGTATCGACCTGCAGGCTGAAATCGAGCGCGGGCTGCACGTAAGGAAGCGAAGTGGTCACCGTATGGTCGCTATCGTTCGGATCGATATAAGTCACCGTCATCGTTCCGGAGCGTTCTGCTCCGATATCGTTGCCGGGGAGGTAAACTTGCAACTGTCCGTTTTCACCTGCCGTAACCCGGCTGCCTTGAGGCAGTCCCTCTGTTCCGTCATAAATGATCTGATAGGGCTTGATCGGTTCGTCCAGCGAAACATATCCGAGTTGTAAAGTGTACGTTCGGCCCTCAGCGGCAGCCGTCAGTTGCGTATGCGAGGTAAAGCGGATGCTATAGTCCAACGGTTGCTGATAATACGTGAACATTCCTTTGACGGGCATCATCCCCAGCGGATTGACATACGACACCTCGATGGTTCCGGTTCTGTCCTCCCATGTGCCGTTGGCATCCATATGAAAGTTCAGGTTGCGGTTTTCCTTCACGCTGACCGACCATGCTTTAGGTAGGGATATCCCTTGCGGAAACCATGCTCCTTGGAAAGTCAGCGAGACTGGTCCGCTTCTGTGTGCATAGGAAACAGAGACTTCGGCATCTCCCCCTCCTTTCGGTACGACGATATTCTGAGCTGGAAGAACGATGTCGTAACTCAATGGAGCTTGGCTGAGGGAAAGAGTTGCCGAAACTGGATTGTTTCCATCCAACGGGTTTTCATAAAACACGGTTACGGAAGCAGTGCGCTCCGCCGAGTCTTCATTCGGAGAGAATTCCAACGACAGGGCCCCGTTTGCGCCTGAGGTTAACGTAAACCAATCCTCATGCTCGGAGCATCTCAGATAGTTCAGTGCGACCGTTCCCGGACGGACCGTATAGACGAGGCCGAGGGCTTGCGTACCGCCTCCCGAAGCCAGTTCGATTTCGCTTTGCTGGAATCGGATGTCGTAGGGAGCCGGTTGCTGGGTGATAGTGACGATGTCGGAAAGCGTTCCGGAGGAGTTGGCCGGATCACGGAAATTGAAGGTGATGTTCCGGGTAATGGTCTCGTCGTTCAGATTCTTCGCGAATTCGACGGCCAGCCGGTTGTCTCCGATGATCCGGGCAGAGGCTACCTGCCCCTGATCGCCGCTGCAACCCAGATACTGGAATGTGAAGATCGAATCGACCGAATAGCTCAGATCGAAATACTTGGTCTCCCCGCTGCCGCTTACTTCGGCGCTTTGCGGCGTCATCAGAATCCACGAGCTCATGGGCTCCTGAGAGACCGAGAAGGTCGCCGTCACGGGTTGCGAGGCACTGAGCGGATTGGAGAAACGGGCCGTGATGTTATGGTAACGGGTTATGCTCGTGCGGTTCGGCTTGGCTTGGAGGCGCAAAGAAGATTTGTCTCCGGACTGAGACAGCGTATATTCACCGGGCAAGTTTTCTGCACCCAGATAGTCGAGCGCCACTTTGCCCGGACGGTCGACGTAGGAAAGCGGAACGGTAACGGTGCCACCTTCGGGAGCTATCGTAAAAGTGGTTTGCGAAATGTTGATATTGAAGCTCGCCGGGTTTTGCGAATAGGTGAAAGCGGCTGGCAGCGGCTGGGCGGCATTCACCGGATTATTAAAATAGACGGTTGCCGTACCTGAGCGGGTGGCCGTGGAAAGATTGGCCGGGAAGGTGGCCGTCAGTGTCCCGCTGCCGTTATGGGTCAGCGTGCAGCCTTCGGGCAACCCTTCGGTGTGGTGGATCGAGAGCGATACGGGGTCCGTACGGTACTGATAGTTGACGGCCAGCGTCGCGGAACCGCCTCCCGGCGCGGGCGAGATACTGTTTTGCGGCAAGCTCACCGCATAATTGTTCGAAAGCTGGCTGAACGAAAAAGAGGCCGGTATCGGGGCGTTCGCATTGAGCGGATTGTTGAAATTGACCGTCACGGCGGGCGTTCGGGTGGCGTTGGTCGGATTGGCATTGCAGGTCAGCACCAGCACGCCGTTCGCGGCCGTGGACAGCGAACAACCGTCGGGCAATCCCGACGTGCTGTGGATCGAGAGGGCCACGGGTCCGTCCCGGTGCACGTAGTTCATCTGGATATTCTGCGTGCTGCCGCCGGAGGGTATGCTAAATGAGCTTTGAGCGAGACTGACGTCGTAGGGTGCCGGCTGCTGGGTAAATGCCACGACATCGGAAAGCGTCCCGGAGGAGTTGGCCGGGTCGCGGAAATTGAAGGTGATCTTTCCGGAAACGGCCGTGCTGGCCTGATTTTTCTCGAATTCGACGGCCAGCCGGTTCTCTCCGACGATCCGTCCGGAACGGACCTGTCCCAGATCGCCGCTGCAACCCAGATATTGGAACGTGAACATAGAATCGATGGAATATCCCAGATCGAAATATTTGGTTCCTCCGTCACCGGTGACTTCGACGCTTTTGGGCGTTACCGTAATCCATGAACTCATCGACTCCTGCGATACCGAGAAGGATGCCGTTACCGGCTGGGCGCTACTGAGCGGATTGGCATAGCTTACGGAGAGATTGGCATAGCGGTTCTGTCCGGAGATGTTTCTCTCAGCGGAAATTGTAAGGTGTCCGCCGCTTCCCGCAGAGAGCGTACACCATGCGGGGACTCCGGAGCAGTTTATATATTCGAGATCCATGCTTCCGCTCCGCTCTGTATATACGATGGATACCGTCGTGCTTCCTCCCCCGGAGGTGATGGAGTACGAGGACGATGATGCGCGGATGGCGTAGCTTTGCGGTTGTTGGGAGAGGCTGAACGACGCCGTTACCGGCTGGGCACTGTTGAGCGGATTGACATAGGATACTGTTATCGTAGCGCTGCGGGCCGTATTGCCGCTGTTGGCCGTACATGCCGCCGAGAGGGTGCCTCCGCTGTTGGGAGTGAGCGTACACCAAGCCGGTACGCCAGTAGCGTTCAGGTAGGTGAGACCGACAGTTCCGGGGCGTTGCGAGTATGCCAGCGTGAGGGTTTTGGTTTCGCCCGAAGGAGCTACCGTCAAGCTGTTATTGGGAATGGTGATGTTGTATGGTAGCGGTTGCTGCGAATAGGTAAATGTGGCCGATACCGGCTGCGCTCCGCTGATCGGATTCGCATAATAGATCGTTGCGGTACCGCTACGGATAGCCGAGGTCGTATTCGAGGGAAAGGCAACGGAGAAGGTCCCGTTGCTGCCTGCCGTTACGGTAGCACCGGACGGCAATCCCGAACAACTCTGATACGTGAGACCGACTGGCCCTGTGCGGTCCACATAGGCGAGCGACAGGGTTTTTGTTTCACCCGCTGCCGCAACGCTCAAACTATTGTTCAGAATGGTGATGTTGTAAGGTAGCGGCTGCTGGGAATAGGTAAATGCGGCCGATACCGGCTGGCTGCTGTTGAGCGGATTGTTGTAATAAATCGTCGCTGTCCCGCTGCGGGTGGCTGAAGCCGTATTCGAGGGAAAGGCAACGGAGAAGGTTCCGTTGCTGCCCGCCGTTACGGTAGCACCGGAGGGCAGTCCCGAACAGCTCTTATACGTGAGGCCGACCGTGCCCGTACGGTCCACATACGCCAGCGACAAGGTTTTGGTCTCACCTTTAGCTGCAACACTCAAAGTATTGTTCGGAATCGTGATATTGTAACTGAGGGGTTGTTGCGAAAGTGAGAAAGATGCCGTGACGGGTTGCGAAGCGTTGAGCGGATTGTTATAGGAAACGGTGACGGTCGCGCTGCGGGATGTGTTGGTCGTGTTGGCCGTGCAGGAAAGGGCCAAAGCACCGTTCGCACCGGCCGTCAGCGTACACCATGAAGGCAAACCCGAACACCCTCGGTAAGTTAGGGTCACCGGGCCGTCCCGATGAACGTAGCTGGCTTGAAAATTATGCGATCCTCCTGCGGCAGGCATCGTCGCGCTGTTTTGAGCGAACCGAATGTCATAGGTTGCCGGAGGTTGCGTGAAAGAGACGACATCGGAGAGCTGCCGCGACGAGTTGATCGGATCGGTTACATAGACGGTGATCTGACCGGTGATCGTACTTTGGGTTTGATTCTTTTTGAAGTTGAAGTGAATCTGGTTCGAACCGAATGCACCGACCGAGTTGAGCTGCGAGGCTCCGCCGCTGTAACTTCGGTAGTCGATATTGAACAGGGTATCGGGATCTGAATAGGCTACGGTGCAATAATAGCTACCTCCTGTTCCGCTGACCGATAGGCTCTTGGGCGAGAGGGCGATCCATGAAGGTATGGGCTGTTGGGTGACGGTAAAGGAGGCTGTTTCGGGACGGTTGGCATTGAGCGGATTGGAATAGCTGACCGTAACGGTTCCGGAGACGACCGACCCGGTCTTGTTCGCTCCGCCGTACAGGCTCAGCGCTCCGTTGGCCCCGGCCGTAATCCGGTAGCCCGCAGGCAGGCCGCTGGCTCCGAGAAAGGTTGTACTTACTGCTTCGGTCCGGTTCTTATAAGATACTTTTAGGCTGCTGTATCCCCCTTCGGCAGGATGACTGACGGAGGTGGGTGCAATTTTGATGCTGTAGTCGGGAGTGAGTCCCTGTTGCGAGAAAGAGCATGAGCCCCAAACCTGATTGCCGTAGTAATTCGTCGGATCGGGATAGTACAGCATGATGCTGCCCGATCGGGGGGTATATCCGGTATTGGCCGGGAAGGTGACCCGCACGGTCAGATTGCCGTTATCCGATACTTGAATGTCAGAATAGGGAGCGGTGTAGCGGGCCATTCTCCAGTCGAACAAAGAGTCTGGAGAAGGCGCGTAATCGACTTTCAGGGTATAGGTTCCTCCCTGCTGCGGCACGGTGATGCTGCCGGGTGTGACGGAGACCATCTGCTGCGCGTGTGAGGAGAAGATGCTGGCCAGCAGCAGAGCCAGCAAAACGATATATTTTTTCATGTCGAATGCGTTTGAGGGTTGAGTCGTTATTCGTACTGATAACTTTTGAGCAGGCGGCGCTCGTTATCTCGGATGGTCGAAAGGCGTCCGAGCGCGTCGTACTCGTAGTAGACGGTATGGCCGTTGGGATCGGTTTGGGACGTCATGCCGATGCCGGGCAGGTAGGTGTAGGTCGTCATGCGGGCATCTTGCGGATAGACGCGCACTTCGTCTACGTATGCGTTCTCTTCGCCTATGGTCACCCAGCTCCAGGGTTTGCGTACGGCATCCACTTTCGTCCACGTTCGGCCTTCATCCCGGCTGATCCAATAGCTCAGTATGAATGAGTCCGTCAAAGAGGAGGGATTAAAAGCGACCTGATAACTGCCTCGGTACGCTTTACGGCCGGTTTTGGCTAAAGGCAGTATTTCGACGTTCGAAGAGGTATCTTCCTCAAAGCTGGTATGGAATATCTCTTTACGAATCGAAGGCTTATAGTCGTTCGGCGATTCATAAGTCATCGCATTTTGCACGACGGCAATGGGCAGGCTTTTGTTATAGCCGTAGATATACGATAATTGACCGCCCGTGCGATCGTTTATGTAAATAGGGTTCGATCCTCCATCGAATTTCAGATTGATCGCCAGCGTATCGTAGCGGCTGTCCGCATTCAGTCCATCGCTGTGATTGGAATGGACGAAATCGGCATCGGCCAAAGGTTGAGCGAGTTTGAGGGACAAATCGGACTGTTTGAGAATGATCTTCGAAGAAGAGACGCTCGCGTCCTTGTAAGTTGTCAGATGTCCTCCGGTGATCCTACCGTTTTTATAGGAGAGCACTTCGAGAGGGAAAGCGTCCATGTGATTGTCCTGCATTATTTTCAGGGCGGAATACATATTGCCGCTACTGGAGGATATATCATAGTCGCACGGATATTTGAACGTCGTTTTGTAAATATCGTTCGCGGCGTCTTTCACGATCGACTCCTTGATATGCAGGTAGGTCGTATCATATACATAGGTGGTTACCGACGGCAATGTATAAGCGCTTTGCTCGACGATCACGCTGTCCAGATAGATCGGTTGCGATATCCACTTATATGTGGCCATGCGTTTGGTCGGCGTACCGAAGATCGGGTACTGACTGTTTTCCATCGTCGCGCACAGAATCTCCGCTTTGGCCGGCGCATTCATATCATAACGATTGCTTTGCCGCATTTGCAGGGTCCCATCGGCCGAATACAGGCTTTGTTCCAGCAATAGACCTCGTTGCCAGGCATAAGAGGTTCGGGGAAGGTAGGTGCGTGACGAATAGCTCGGAGGTTCGTGCATCATGCCGGCAGCGTAGGGCGTGTATATGTCCGGTAAGGAATCCGGATACTGGGCGAAAGACGAGTACCGGTAAAGTGTGTAGGAGCCGTCCGGAAGAGTCTCTTTGACCAGCGGATAGACGATCGGCGATCCGTTCTGATCGAACAGCGCATTGAAACTCATGCTGTTGATACGATATGTGAACGTATTGGCCAAATAGGGACTTTCCGTATCGACCGACGTGTAATAAATATCCGTATCGTATGCTTCTCCTTCGAGATAGTCGTACCGGGTGACGGAAACGGGAGCCGTAGCGGAGGCATACTCCCGAACCTCTTTGATACGGACGCCGCCGATGATCTCTCCAGAAGTCAACCGGTTCGGCTCATATTCGAATTCCTTCTTGCCGCCTCCTTTGTAAGTTACGGAGGTCAGCATATTGGCGCTCGCGTAGGGCCAGTGCGGGGTACGGTCGGCGCCGGAAATAGCATGACCCAGTACCGTATGGGCGGGAAAAAGGCTTCCGCTACTGCTATTGGGACCGTTATAGTATCCCCAATGATCCATATCGAGCGAATTGCGTAGAGGAAGATTCTGTTTCGTGTTATAACCGAAGGAACAAAACAACTCCCGTTTACCCGTTTCTCGGTTGGCTTCTTCTATTTTCCAAAGCTGAAGTGCCGTATTGAAAAATGTATTATAAGAGAACAGAAACGATTTAATATACCGGTCCGTCTGGGCATACAGTTTGATTTCCGTCAGGCGGCGGGTGCGGACGTCCGTCCATGCTCGATTATCGTCGGAGATGAATTCCATTTTGCCCGATCGCCATCGTATGCAGGAGAGGTATTTCGGGGAAACGGAAGTTCCATGATTGCTCTCCGTTCGATCGTCGTCATCTTTCACGGTGCGTGTGAACGGCGATTTTTGTACTTCGTATGTCTGAGTCCCGCCGTAGGTCATGTAACCGTATTTGAGATCGTATCCTTCGAGATAGTCGAATTCGATCCAGTCCCCCTGAGCAGTGAGGATCTTCGAGATGCTCCATGCCGTCGGTACGGAATGGAAAGCATCGAGCGTAACATGCTCGCTCGGAATGAAAATATAGCGGTTCCCGTTCTCGTCCGTTATGCGGAACTGGGCAAAAAAAGTATTGTACGAAGAGGAATAGTCTATTTTCAGGTTCTGATAGGGAACGGTATAAAATTGTTTTTTCTTAGGACTCCACACCATCGTGCCCGACTTGCCCGGTATTTCAAAATAGAACAGATCGGCTTCACCATCGCAAACGTCGATCTTCTGGTCGAACAAGGCTTCGTTCCATTCCCCGTTGCGTACCAAATCTCCATCGCCTGCCATAAAGCCCCCTTCGTCGTATCCGCGTTTTGCCGTTCGGGTTATGCTTGCCGGTACGGAAAGTCTCCATCCGAGCCCCACCCAAGTAGCGAAATCCTGCACTTTGATTCCCGAAGCGTGGTAATCGAGCTGGATGGGAATTTCCATATCCCGTGTGCGAATCGTATACAGCGGAACATTGATATTTGCCGTTCCGGTGTAGTGGCTTACCGGGATGTTGATGCTGCGCATCATGGCCGCGGCCTCCGGCGAAGGCGGCGTAATAGGCGTCTGCTCTTGTCCGTAACCGCGCAGGAAGCATCCCGCCAGCAGAACGGAGAGTCCGAGCCATTCAGGTCGAAGTAGTTTCATCATGGGAAGTTTTATGGGATAATTATGGATTGTCGGCACATGGTCATATCGATAAATGACTGGGTTTCTTCGGGATGATAAAGTTCCGGAGGATGAATGGGAAACAAGTATAACTTACTATGGAGTTATCGGTTGTCGGCAAGCCACCGCCCTCAAACAGGGCTGAATCCCCATTTCGGACGATGCGTTTCGGTACTGTTGCGTGGTTTAGCTGCATTCCGGCGGCTTTTTGTCCCGTTTAGAGGCGAAAATCAATCGATCGAGGCTCCTGTACGGCGACCGGGACTGAAAAAGGAGCCTTTCATCGTCCGTTTCGGCGGATTTTCAGCCGGTAACGGACGAAATGCGGCGGAAACAATCCGAAAAAGAACCGAAAAGGAATGCCGAAAAGGTGGATATAAGATGCAGGATTGATATACATTTCTGCATATCAATCCATTAAATAAAATGGCAGGTAACATACCTGTAAGTTATCCATGTATCACGGGGCGGTTTCCGATCTTCGTTACGTCTCACCCGACTGTTCAATCTATTCACACGTAACGGTTATGATTATGAAACGAACCGCCTCCGGCCGCCTTCCGGCTTTTTCGTTGCCCGAACTGCTGGTGGTGCTGGTCATCATCGGGATTCTGGTGCTGATCGCACTGCCGAACCTGATGCCGCTCATCTCGCGGGCTAAAAGCACCGAGGCCCAGCAGCAGCTCGTCTTTTTGCACACGCTGGAGAAGAATAATTTCTACACCTACTCGAAGTATTCCCCGTCGCTCGAAGAGCTCGGCTTCGAGCAGCAGCCTCTGGTTACGGAGGGAGGTCATGCCAACTACCGCATCGAGATCGTCGAGGCTTCGGAGCGGGGATTCCGGGCGACGGCCACGGCCGTGGTGGATTTCGACGGCGACGGCGAGTACAACGTCTGGGAGATCGACCAGGACAAGAACCTGAAAGAGACCGTCAAAGACTGACCGGAGAACAAATACGCAAACCTTTTTATAATCGGAGATCGGAGCGGCCGGGAGCGATCCCGGTCCCGATCGAATCCCATTACATTTTAACGAACGATGTGGCCACAAGCTTTATATCTGCTCCCGGTCGTTCCGGCCCTCTCGCTGGCCATGTCGGATTTCCGGCATCGAAGTATTCCGGCTTACGGGCTTGCCGCATTCGCTTCGTGCGTATTGTCTACCGCTGTACTCATGTTGCCGGCACGGACGATACTGTATAATGTGCTGACGAACGTATTGCTGCTGGGATGGATGTTCGGCGGCGTGTGGCTCTACCTGAAAGCGAGATACCGTCGGCGTGCCCGCTCATTGGGCCGGTATATCGGTTCGGGAGACGTGTGGTTCCTCTTGCTGCTGACTCCGCTTTTCGCTTTGCCGGTCTATGTCGTACTGCTTCTGTGCGGCTTCTCCTGCGGATTGCTCTACGGGACCTCCGTGCGCATCGTCGCCCGGAGAGAGACGACGATTCCGCTGGTTACGTTTCTGAGCCTGTCTCTGACCGCTTACTTGTCGTACCGCTTTTGCCTTTCGCTGCCATGACCTTTCCCGAACGCATCCCGACCGAAATCGTGCAGTTGTTTTCCTCCGCCGAGGCGTGGAATTACCGGCTCGTGCCTTACGCCCGTAAGGATGGAACCGTGCTGTGTGCCGGGGAGCGGGAACGTGACTACGCTTCCGTGTCACAGGAGATCGAGGTGTTGTCCGGATTCCGGGTGCAGATCGAGCCGGTCGGACCGGACGAGCTCTCCCTGCTGCTGAACCGCTATTACCGCCGGGAGGAGGCGCGCCCGGTATCGGGCCGGATGGCCGATCTGAGCCGCATCGGCAACGGGCAGGGATTTTTGACGGAACTGATCGGCGAGGCGTTCGACGAGTACGCGAGCGACATTCATTTCGAGCCCTACGAAGAGCGTTGCCGCATCCGGTTGCGGATCGACGGCAAACTGGTCGAAAAGTACGTGATCGATAGCGGGAACTATGCCTCGTTGGTCAACCAGATCAAGATCATGGCGAATCTGGACATTTCGGAACGCCGCCTGCCGCAAGACGGGCGCATCCTCTACCACCGGGGCGAGCGCAAGTTCGACCTGCGCGTCTCGTCGCTTCCGACGATTTACGGAGAGAAAGTCGTGCTGCGCCTGCTGACGCGCCATGCCGAGTTGCTGGAACTCTCGAACCTCGGCTTCTCGGAGCGACAACTCGCCGACTATGCGGAGGCGATCTCCCGCCCGCACGGCATGGCGCTGATCACCGGACCTACCGGTTCGGGCAAGAGCACGACGCTCTATGCGACGCTCCGGCGGCTGAACTGCGAGTCGAGCAACATCCTCACGATCGAGGACCCGGTCGAATATACGCTCGAAGGGGTGAACCAAGTGCAGCTCAAGGAGGAGATCGGCCTGACCTTCGGCGCGGCACTGCGCACCTTCCTGCGTCAGGATCCCGACATCATCATGCTCGGCGAGATCCGCGACGCCGATACGGCGGCGATGGCGATCCGCAGCTCGCTGACGGGCCATCTGGTCTTCTCGACGATCCATACGAACAGCGCATGGGGCAGCGTCTCGCGGCTGCTGGATATGGGCGTGCATCCGTATCTGCTTTCCGGCACGCTGATCCTCTGCGCCGCGCAGCGGCTCATCCGGCTGCTGTGTCCCGACTGTAAGAAGGAGTCGGAGCTAACCGAGTCGGAAAGGGAACAGGTCTACGGAAAGGGAGCAAGCGTTCCCGACCGTTCGCATTACCGCCCCGTCGGCTGCGAACGGTGCTACTACACGGGCTACCGGGGCCGCAAGGCCATTTACGAGGTGATCCCGATCGACGGCGAGCTCGCCGAGGCCGTTCGCGAGAGCCGTCCCGACATCGCTCCATTACTTAAGCGGCGGGGCATCACCACACTGAAAGACTCGGCCCTCGATCTGTTCCTTTCCGGGCAGACGTCGCTCGAAGAAGTGTTGCCTTTATTGGCGGAATAAATCGGCGCATTGCCGCACTTAGGAATTATATGACCCAGACACATCCGATCCGATTATGAAGAACCTCTGTCTTTTCCCCGTTTTGCTGTCGCTTTTCTGCATGGTTCATTTTCCATCTCGTGCTGCAAGACCGCTTCCTGCCGACCCGCCTGAACGGGTCGAGGCGATCCGCGCCCGGCTCGACACGCTGACCCGGCGCGACGAGGCCTATCTCGGCGAGGTGGACCTGTCGGTGGGCGAGGCTCCGCTCTCCGAGCTGCTGCGCTCGGTGGCCCAAGTGGGCGGTGTGAACCTGAGCGTCCGCGACGGGGCGAACCTCGCCGTGAGCTGCAACTTCACGCGGGCCCGCATCGACGAGCTGCTGCTATTCCTCTGCGAACAGTACGGACTGGACATCCGGGTGGTCGGCAACATCGTCTCCGTCTTTCCGTACAAAGCGCCCATCGCTCCGCCACCCGAACCGTCGGTCCGGTTCATCCGCTCCGACTCGACGCTCAGCTACGATCTGATCGCCGTGCCATTGCGCGAGGTGGCCCGGCGTATTACCGACAGTACGGGCGTGAACCTAATCCTCCCGCAAGCGCTGTACGAACGGCCCGTATCGGGTTATGTCTTGTCGATGCCTTTCGCCGAAGCGCTCGGTTCGCTGGCCGAGATCAACAAGCTGGAGGTTACCCTCGTCAAAGGCAGCGGAGCATGGGCATTCTCCGAGCCGCCCTCCGAGGCCGGAGGCTCGCCCGCTCCCGCCTCGAACTATGTCCGCCGCCGGCAATTCGCCCCGGCTCAACTTTCGGTGGACAGCACGGGCCGGATCACGGCCTTGATCGACCGGGGGAACATATACGACATCATCCTCGACGTTTGCGAGCAGTTGAAGCTCGACTATTTCTTCATTACGCCGGTCAATGCGCAGACAAGCATCTACCTGAAAAACACCGATGTGAAGACTCTGTTCGACTTGCTGCTCACGGGCACGGCCTACACCTACTACGAGGAGGGAGGCGTCTATATGTTCGGCGAGGCGAAACGCGAGGGCCTGTTCTCGACGCGCATCGTTCCGATGCGCTACCGCACGGTGGATAAACTCGCGGAGGTGATCCCCGACAACCTGAAAAAAGGAGTGCAGGTGGCCGCTTTCGGCGACCTGAACAGCATGATTGCCAGCGGCGACCAGCGGCAGGTGGCCCGCATCGAGCAATTCCTACGCTCGATCGACCGGACCGTGCCTCTCATCACGATCGAGGTGATGATCGTCGATGCCTCGAAAGACGTGTTGCTGGAGGCGGGTCTCGGCCTCGGTTTGGGTATGGGACCGACGCAGACGAGCGGCACGCTCTCCCCGGGTCTCGACATGACGCTCGGGGCGGGAGCGGTAAACAATCTGATGGACAAAATAGGTCTCGTCCGGCTCGGGAAAGTGACGCCGAACTTTTATGCCAGCCTGAAGGCGATGGAGCAGGACGGCACGATCGAACTGCGTTCGACGCCCCGGCTCTCGACGCTCAACGGCCATGAAGCGGTGCTCACCAGCGGGGAGATGCAGTATTACAAGGAGACGAACAATACCTACATGGGTACTCAGAATCCCGTGCAGTCCACTTCGTTCGTATGGAAGAACGTCGAGGCGAACATGACCCTCTCGATCACGCCCTATGTGAGCGAGGACGGCCATATCACGATGACGATCGATCTGTCGCAAAGCGAATTCACCGACCGTACCGAAAAAGAGGCTCCTCCGGGTACCACCACGCGCAGCTTCCGTTCGATGGTGCGCGTGAAAAACGAAGAGATGGTGCTGCTGGGCGGTATCGACCGGCAGTCGCACGAAAAGAGTTCGCAGGGATTGCCGTTCATCGCCCGCGTACCGGTGCTCAAATGGATCTTCGGCACGCACAAGAACAACAGGCAGGAACGCCGTCTGAACGTATTCATCAAACCGATCGTCGTCGAATAAAATTCCTCATAACAAATGAGTAAGGCAATATTGCAACGGATTGTCGGTCCTTTGACCGTGCTTTGTATCCGCTTCGAGGATGCGGATCGCTACGCGACGCACCTGTTCATATTCGAAGGGTACCGGGCGGGTTGCCGAATCCTGCAGGAGAGCACCGAACCCGATGCCGCCGCCTTGAAAAAGGCGTGTGCGGGTCGTCCCGTCCTGATCTCGGTCTCCGGGTACGGGATCGTCACGAAACCGACGGAAAATACGGCGATCGTCGAGAAGGTGACGTCCGATCCCGAAACGTTCGCATGGAGCCTGTCGAGCCGGGAAAACATGGACAAGCGGACCGAATCGATCTCTTTCGTTCGTCGGGAGCAGGTCGAACCGCTTCTGGAGAGTCTCTCCGGGAAAGGCGTGCCGACCGCAGACATCCGCTACGCTGCCGCGACGGACGACCCTGAATGGGAAGCCCGGCGGCAGGCGGAAGGTTTTTACCGCAACCTGTCGTGGCGGACCCTGCTGCGCTCTTCGGTCGAAAGCCGCATGGCCGCTAAAGCGGCGGAACGCCGTCTGCGGTTGCCCGTGCTGGGGGTGATGCTGCTTCTGCTCGTAGTCAATACGCTCGTCTCCGACTCACTCCAAGAGCGTCGCGCGCAGTTGCGGACCGTACTTTCCGCCCGTGAAAAGAAGATGGAACGCTCGCAGGAGCGTACTGCGGGACGCACGGCGATCATCGCTGACTTTACGCGCCGATTGCCGTACCGCCATGCCTTGCTGCTGGACCGGGCGGCCTTCCATGTGCCTCCGTCGGTTACGCTGACCTCGCTGGCCGTACAGCCTATGCTGAAAACGTTGGAGGAGGGGCATGATCCGGTCTGTGCGTACGGATTTCTTACGATCCGGGGACGGACACAGGATGCGGGGAGCGTCTCGGCCCTGATAGGCGGTTTGAAATCCGAACCGCTGCTGCGCGAAGCTCGGCTCGAAGGCTTGGAGCAAAACCGCGAAAGCGGCGAGACTGAATTTAAAATCGCCGTTGCTTTATGAACCGGATCGGCAGATACGAAGGAGTCGTGCGTCTGGTCCTGCTGCTGGTCGTGCTGCCTGCGGCCGTGTACCGGCTGTCGCTGGGGCGTACGGTCGCACTGTGGGGCGAGGTGTGCCGGGCGGAACGGACGATCGCGGAGGCGGAGACCGCTCCTGTACAACCGGATACGTCTGCCGCCATGCTCGATACGGTGGAGTTGATCTCCGGCGGCGGACTGCTCGATTTGCTGGAGCGTCTTGTTCCGGATAGCTCCGTTCGGATCGTCAGTTACACGCCCTACCTGACCCGCGAAGGTGATGATTTTACGCTGCGCACGGCCGAGATCGTGCTTTCGGGAGGCTTCGTTCCGCTGCTGCAGACCCTCGGTGCGGCAGAGCGGGAACTCTCCGGTTGCCGGTTGCTTTCTTCGGGGTTCAAGACACTCCGGCGGGGACGGCAGACCTCGTTGCAATTGACCCTCGTTATCCAGCAGTTGACCGACAAACGTCCGTAAACTTTCACGATATGAAATCCTTTTATTTTTTATTATTGCTTTCGCTGCCGCTGTGTGGCTGCGACGACATTTTCGAGCAGGAGCTCGACCGGGCCCGGATCGAGGTGGTCGCACCGAAAGACGGAACGAGTATCCCATCCGGCGAGGTGACCTTTCTGTGGCGGCCCTTGTCCGGCGCCCGCACGTACCGGGTGACGGTCGTGTCGCCCGGTTTTGACCAAGCCTCGCGCGTATGGGCCGACACCACACTGCGCGTCGATTCGCTCCATGCTGCCGATCGCTTTACATTGTGGCTCGACGAAGGGGACTATCAGTGGAGCCTGAGCGCCGCCAACGGGGCGTACCGCACCCCGGAGCAGGTTTATACGCTGAGGGTCGATCCCGCTCCGACGGACGAACCGCAACCGCCTTCCGGCGGGGAGGGACCCGGAAACGACGAGGGAAATCCGACGCCTCCGTCCGATGAGCAGGAAGGGAACAACTCGCCCGGCGATAATGGAAACTCGGCCCCGGACGATACGAACGAATCCGCCGACGGCGACACTTCCGAGGCATGAAATCGCGGCCGCTGACATACCTGTTGCTCGTCGCGGCGCTCGGCGTTTGGGGCGTCGTGGCGTGGAAACTCTTTTCCTCCGGCCCGAAACCTACGGCTGTCGCTCCGCCTGTCGTATCCGTGCTCCGGAACGATAGCCCCGCATCCGACGACACGCTGCGGTTGGACTATCCCGATCCGTTTTTGCGCACGGCCGCTGCGAAACCGCCAGTCCGGACATCGGCGAAAGGGACGCCACGGCCGACAGCGCAAAAAAAACGCTCCGCCGCCAAGCTCGCCTGCACGGGCCGGATTCGCAAACAGGGCACCGACCATTATCTGGTCTCGATCGACGGGCGGGTCCATCTGCTCCGTCAAGGACAGCGTGCAGGAGACTTTACGCTCCGGCAGGTCCGGAACGATTCGCTCGTCATGGCCCGTGACACAGAGTGTTATCTCGTCAAAGTTCCGTAACTGGTTTCTTTCCGATCGCCAACCCTAACCCGTCATAAGCCTATGAATCCTCCCAACCGCCTTCCAGCCAGCGTGCTGGCCACGGTGCTGGTCGTCTCGGCGCTGATGTTGCTCTCGGTGCTGGGCGTGCTCGCGTTGTGGGAGGCCGACTTCCTGTTCTTTTCCCGTGCGGGCTATCTCTCCCGGCAACGGGCGAACGTCGAGTCGGCCTTCATCCTGTACGCCGCCGACAGCACGCTGACGGAAAGGCTCGACGAGCAGGGCGGCCTGCGGCTTTACGACAGTCTGCCCGACAGCCGGGTACGGATCGCCGTCCGGCCGTGGGGACTCTACGAGGCCGTGCGCGTCGAGTCGGCCGATCCCCGGATCGCCCAGACCCGGCTGTTCGGTTCCGCTGCGGCATCGGACCGAGAGGGTACGCTCCGGTATGCGACCGACGCGGCTGCACTGACGCTGACGGGGCGCACCGTGCTGCACGGACGCCTGCGGCTGCCCCGCCACGGCGTACAGTACGGACAGATCCGCTCGGTCTTTTTCCGTGGCGAGCGGATCGAAGGGGCTCGTACCGCTTATGCCGGCAAGGAGCTTCCGTCGCTCCGGGCCGGTGCCCGCCGGATGACTGACAGCCTGTTGCGCCTGCTCGAAGCTCCCGGAGTATGGGAAGCGGTGATGGATTCGCTGGAGGTGAGCTTCGGCGAGACGGAGCCCCGGCTGCTGGATGCTGCGGGCCTCTCAGGAAGCGCCCGTATCGGAGGTATGGCCGTGCTGCTGGGAGAGAAGGTATCCATCGATAGCGCCTGCAGTCTGCGCGATGTGCTGGTCGTGGGGCGCACGATTCGCGTGGGAGACGGATTCCGGGGAAGGGCCCAGCTATTCGCATCGGATACGGTGCTTATCGGGCAGCGGGTTACGCTCGGCTGTCCGTCGGGAGTGTTCGTCGCGCGGGAGAACCCCGACCGTTACATCGAAATCGGCCCGGACAGCCGTATTGAGGGCTATGCGATCGTCGACGGGGACGGAAAGCCCGCTATAAAACGCGCGAATTACCGGCAATACCGCACGGCCGTGCTGCGGGGACTGCTGTGGGCGGACGGCACGGCACAGGTGCAGGGTATCGTTTCGGGTTCCCTCGCTGCCAATCGCTTCGTCTATTACTCCTCCGAAGGGTATTATGAAGACATGCTTTACGATATGACGCTGCTCGAAAACCCGGCGGCGGCCTATCCGCTGTGGGCGGAGACGGTCTACCGGAGAAAGGAGGCGGGATGGGTGCCCTAAAAGACCGCCGTTGGGTACGAGGCCGAAAGACGGTTCGGGGAGTGCCATGGTGCCGAACGCTCCGTTCGTATCGCGTTCCCGCCAGTTCGCTGTTGGAGGCGGTCGTCGCCTCGGTCGTGCTGCTGGCCGTCTTCGCGACGAGTTTGGAGACCGTCGTCCGGCTGACGACAGCCCCGTCCGAGGGTGTGGCCTGCGTGGACGCCGATTACCGGGCCGCCTGTGTGGCGAGCGAAATCCGTCGGGGAGCATTCGAAGAGGGCACGACCGAACTCTCCTACGGATGGGGAACGCTCACGGTCCGCATCGAGCCCTACGCTCCCTGTCCGGCTCTATGGCAGGCGACGCTGACGGTGAAAATCGCGAAGGGACGCAAAAATATGGAATACAGGTATTTGGTCGATCCGGACGGTTTCGACTCAAACACGATCATCGCCAATGAATGACTGCAAAGCCATACGGAAGCGCCTCATGGCCTCGACGCTGGTCGAGGTATTGATCCTGATGATCCTCAGCGGCATCGTCTTCCTCTCGGTGATGGATGGACTGGGCTTGCTGCGCCGCTTTCTCGACGGCACTTCGCAGCGGATCGCCGGACACACCGAACAGTACGCCGGTTATTTCCGCACGGTCGATCTGACGGGAGATTCGGACAGCCTGCTTGCGGAGAACGAACGGTCGGTAGTGCTCTATCGTCGGGGAGGTATCCATGCCCGGCTCTCATTGGCCGACTCGGCGCTGATCGTCCGGCAAGACGAACGCTCCGATACGCTGTTGCGCGGGGTCGTCCGGTTGCGGACCGCTCCCGATACCGGACCCGGAGGACGAATCGATACGCTCCTCATCGAACTGCGGACGGAACGGGACTCGCTATTGGAGGTCGGGTTCGCATCCCGGCATCTGCCGGACCTGCGGCAGGAACGGTTGGACGAGCAGGAAGCGAAGTACAGGTACGAAGAGAACGAAACGGATTGATAAAAAAGACAACGACCCGAACAATGAACCCGAACGCTTCTTTCGCTTTACCCAAGCACGGCGGTCATTCGCTCAAGGACGCCCGCAAGGAGGCGGTCTTCGCCGAATTGCATTCCCTGCTCGGCTCCGGTCTCGACTTCAGCCGCTCGTTTTCGCTGTTGATCGAGGGAGAGCGGGACGTACAGACAAAAACGCTGCTCACCGGTTTGTACCGCACGGTCGTGCGCGGCGAATCGCTGGGGGACGCTTTTGAGCGGAGCGGACGCTTCGCTCCGTTGGATTGCGGTGTGCTGCGCATCGGCGAGGAGACCGGACGACTCGGCGAAGCGCTCGCGTTTTTGGCGGATTATTATCGTAAGCGGATCGCGCAGCGGCGCATGGTCAGCGGCGCTGTGAGCTATCCGCTGATTATCCTCTTTACTGCAATGGTCGTCGTGATTTTCATGGTGCTGGTCATCGTGCCGATGTTCGAGCAGGTCTATTCGCGCATGGGAGGCGAACTGCCGGCCATGACCCGTTGGATCATCTCGCTGTCGAAAGCGTTTCCGGCCTATTTGACTGTTGCGGCGCTCGCGGGCGGAGGAGCCTTGCTGCTATGGAAAATATATGGCGGCAGGCCCGGCGTACAACGAGTCGCGAGCGTCTTGCTGTTGCGGGTTCCGTTGCTCGGCGACACGCTGAGAAAGAGTATGCAGGCCCGCTTCTGCCGGCTACTCTGCCTGCTTTCCTCATCCGGCGTGCCGCTGCTGCGCGGAATCGGCATGCTGCCGCAGATCATCGCTTTTTATCCGTACCGGATTTCTTTTGCCCGGATCGCCCGCGAACTGGAGCGGGGTGCCTGCCTGTCGGATGCAATGGAGCGTTTTGCGGACCTCTACGACCGCAGGCTCATCGCGTTGCTGAGGGTGGGAGAACAGACCGGACGCCTCCCCGATATGCTGTGCCGCGAGGGCGATGTCCTGACCGGAGAGCTCGAACACAGACTCCGCTCGCTGGGAAGCCTGCTCGAACCCGTGTTGATTCTGCTGGTGGGGCTGTTGGTGGCCGTCATTCTCATCGCCATGTACCTGCCCATGTTCCGGCTCGGCGGGATTATGGGATGAATCCAAATGACCATTCGAAGTACATAGGGGGAATGTCTGTAAATATGTCTCGGATAGTGAATAATAATATACATATATAACTCCTGTCACAACTTAAATCTTTTGATAACATCAAAAAGGTGTGACTTTGTTTTGATGAAAAAGAACAAGGTTGCTTGCCTGGTTAAAGTCTGTGCATAAGTAGCTGATGAGAATTTCGACTGGAAGTATAATGATCTAGTAGAAGTCATAAAAGTATTAGGGCTAACAGAAGGGTCGATAGTAGCCGTGGGCAGAGCGTTTAAGAAGAACGTGAAGGTTCTCCGGATAATTCCTATTCATGAGTATCTGATGGAATCGTAATCTCATACTTACTTTACGATAACATCGGAACATCGCTATGTCGGCCTGCGTTGTTGCTGGAACCCGTACGAAAAAGGTATTCGGGAGTAGTCTGTAAAATAAATTCGTATAATGCGAATTATTCTGCGCAATAATACTTATATTTGCACATAATCGTTAATGTTATTGTATGAAACGGGCATTGTTGCCGAGCCAGCGGAAGACGCTTACGGCTCTGGGCGAAAATATAAAGCTGGCACGCCTGCGCAGGGAGTTATCCTCGGAGCAGGTGGCCGAGCGTGCCGGAATCTCCCGTAACACCCTGACCAAGATCGAGCGGGGTGAGGAGGGAGTTGCGATGGGATACTATTTCCGGGTGCTGGCTATCCTCGGCCTAGAAAAAGATTTGCTACTCGTAGCTAAAGACGACGAGTTAGGGCGTGCCCTTCAGGATGCCAAACTTGTGGTCGGGGAACGGGTTTCTAAAAAACGGTAAACATGGTAACGCAACGCGATATATACGTATATATGGACTGGCCCGAGGATGCGGAGCCTGTCTATATGGGCGTGCTTCACAGCGAAACGATCCGGGGTAAAGAGGTCTTTTCCTATGAGAACGATCCCGCATGGCTGGCCCATCCCAGTTTCCGTGCGCTAGATCCCGACCTGTCGGCATTTACAGGGAAGCAATACCAGCCTGCGGCTAAGAGCAATTTCGGATTGTTTCTCGACTCCGCACCGGACCGCTGGGGACGTAGGTAACGTAGAACTTGTTTTAACAAGTAAACCGCCCCGGAAAGTGAAGAAAAAATCACTTTCCGGGGCGGGAGCGGTTTACCGCGGACCGGCCTTGCGGCCGGAATTACGACCCGCAGGCTACAGCCGGTTCTTGATGTC